>RHMF01000764.1_pt1 | contig 14169 bp, 12 predicted proteins | sample 5365151 | NCBI WGS metagenome assembly RHMF01 (sample SAMN10266501, study PRJNA497801) | feces metagenome | isolation source: feces | host: Bos taurus | place: China: Prairie of Fairy Mountain | collected 2017-08-14 | reverse complement strand
AACCAAATAACGTGATAAACCCTTGAAAATTATCTGACCAAATCGCAATTTAAGAATCTCAAACTTCGTTTCGGGAAATTCTTTTCAAGAAATAATTCCGCAAAATCAAGTTTCGTTTTCCTGAAATCAAGATTCATAAAACCAAAACGAGCGTCCGCAAATGCAAAAGCAAGTCGAACGCTCGTTTTTGTTTACCTTATATATATAGGACTTAGTCTGCACCCCAAATTTTAACGGTTTCGTCCGCTGAACCACTTGCCAAATACTTTCCGTCGGGACTCCAACAAACGGAATTGACGCTATAGGAATGTCCTTCTAAGGTTTGGAGTTTTTCTCCGCTCTTTGCATCCCATATAATAATGGTATTGTCCGCTGAACCGCTTGCCAAATATTTTCCGTCGGGACTCCAGCAAACTGACCACACGCTACCGGAATGTCCTTCCAAAGTTTGAATACACTCTCCGCTGTTTGCGTCCCATATCTTAATGGTTTTGTCCCCTGAACCGCTTGCCAAATATTTTCCGTCGGGACTCCAATGAACAGAATTAACAAAATGAGAATGTCCTTCCAAGTTTCGAATACGCTTTCCGCTCGTTACGTCCCATATAAATAATTCTCCGGTTTCCCTTTTTACAGTCCATTTACATGAACCGCTTGCCAAATATTTTCCGTCAGGACTCCAGCAAACCGATTCAACACTACTAAAATGTCCTTTTAAGTTTCGAATGCACTCTCTGCTGTTTGCATCCCATATCTTAATAGTACGTTTATCTGAATCTGAACCGCTTGCCAAATATTTTCCGTCTGGACACCAACAAACTGATTTAACGTAATCCGAATGCCCTTTCAAGGTTCGAATACACTCTCCGCTCTTTGCGTCCCATATCTTAACGGTTTCGTCACACGAACCGCTTGCCAAACATTTTCCATCGGGACTCCAACTAACCGATTCCACGTCCCACAGATGTCCTTTCAAGATTCGAATGCACCTATCGCTATCTGTATTCCATATTCTAACGGTTCCGTCATATGAACCGCTTGCCAAATATTTTCCGTCAGGACTCCAGCAAACCGATTCCACGCTACCGGAATGTTTAGTTATGGTTTTGAGGATGGATGGAGTCGTATTGACAAAATGTCTCACCGTTTCGTTGATTTTTCTCTCTCGTTTTAATCTTTCCTCTTCTTCTTCAGCTTTTATTTTCTTATCTCTGATCGGTTTAATTCTGTCTCCGATTTTTATTCTTATGCTGTATTTGAATGAAAGGTCGTCTAAGATTTTTTCTATCTCTTCTTCAATTTGCGGAAGCTCGGTAGAGCGTACGATAAAGAAATGTTTGCCTCTTTCGACGAAGATTTGTTTTGTCTTTCCTGCTTGTAATGTCGCTACAATTTCGTCATTCAATATCAATTCGCAGTCTGCATCGGCTTTAACGCATACCTTGGCTTTTTCGTTATTGTTTTGTTCTTTGAACATATCAATTTGTATTTGTAATGAAAAGTTATGAAAATTTCATATATGCATATAAGAACCTCTCTTACAAAGTTTGGTTTTCTATCGCAAAGTCCCAAAAATTCGAGACGAACTTTGGTTTTTGTTTTTATCTTTTCGCAAAAACAAAACGAGAGTTCGCAAATGCAAAAGCAAGTCTAACGCTCGTTTCCCTTTACATTATATGTATATATAGGATTTACTCCACGCCCCAGATTTTAACGGTTCCGTCCCATGAACCGCTTGCCAAATAGTTTCCGTCAGGACTCCAGCAAACTGAATTAATCCAACCCGAATGTTCTTCCAAGGTTTGAATACACTCTTCGTTCTCTACGTCCCATATCTTAAGGTTTCCATCATCTGAACCGCTTACCAAATAGTTGCCATCAGGACTCCAGCAAACTGAATACACGTCTCTCGAATCTCCTTCGAAGGTTCGAATACACGCACCGCTTTTTACACCAAATATATTAAGGGTTGCACCCATTGAACCACTCGCCAAATACTTTCCGTCGGGACTCCAGCAAACCGATTGAACACTACTAAAATATCCTTTCAAGGTTCGAATGCACACACCGCCCTTTGCATCCCACATTTTAATATTACAGTCATCTGAACCGCTTGCCAACTTTTTTCCATCGGGACTCCAACAAACAGACCATACATTTTCAGAATGTCCTTCCAAGGTTTGAATGCACTCTCCTCTCTTTGCATCCCATACCTTAACGGTTTTGTCCCATGAGCCGCTTGCCAAATATTTTCCGTCGGGACTCCAGCAAACTGAATGTACCCAAGACGAATGTCCTTCCAAAGTTCGAATACACTCTCCACTCTCTGCGTCACATATCTTAATTTCTTTTTCTCCCGAATCGCTTGCCAAATATTTTCCATCTGGACTCCATGAAACCGAAGACACTCGTTCTGAATGTCCTTTCAAGGTTCGAATGCACTCTCCGGTCTTTGCGTTCCACAGTTTAATGGTACAATCACCTGAACCGCTTGCCAAATACTTTCCGTCAGGACTCCAGCAAACTGACCACACGGAATCAGAATGCCCAATCAGGGTTTTGAGAGTGGTGGGCGGAGTTTTGACAAGCCGTCTCACCACTTTGGTGATTTTTCTCTCTCGTTTCAATCTTTTCTCTTTTTCTTCAGCTTTTATTTCCTTATCTCTGAATTGTTTAACCTTGTTTTTGAGTTTTACTCTTATGCTGTATTTGAATTTAAGGTCGTCTACGATTTTTTCTATTTCTTCTTCGATTTGCGGAAACTCTGTCGAGCGTGCGATAAAGAAGTGTTCGCCTCTTTCGACGAAGATTTGTTTTGTCTTTCCTGCCTGTACGGTTGCCACTATCTCGTCATCCAATATCAATTCGCAGTCTGCATCGGCTTTTACACTGACTTTGGCTTTGCTGTTGTTGTTTTGCTCTTCCGACATATCGTTTTGTGTTTATATTGCAAAGTTAGGGAAAAATCATATACCGACAAAAAAATCTCTCGCAAAGTTCGCAAAGTCGCAAAGTAAGTTATGCAATGTGTTTCCCTTTGTGAAACAATGTGTTTCTCTTACTGAAACAAAGTGTTTCTCTTCGTGAAACAAACTGTTTCTCCTTATGAAACACATAGTATCAGTAAGCGAAAAATTTTTGATAATAAGTTCGGAGATTGTTTACCTTACTTTGGCAGTCTGTAATCGGCTGTTGGGCGGTGAGCTTTGGGCTTTGAGCTTTGGGCTGACGCAGTTTGAAATTTGCCAAAGGCTAAAAGCCAACAGCCAAAGTAAAAATTTAGCCTTCGTACATAAGGTTACAGCCTTTGATGACGCTGTTGTCGGCTCTTCCAAGCACCTCAAAGCTGCCGTCAGGGTTGATTCTGCCCAAGTCTTCCGTTGCTATGAAACTGCAAGAGTCTATATTTGCGAGGTCGATTATGTTTATAATGCCGCTCTTGCCTTGTTTGCATTCGCTGAAAGGGTCGTTGGTTTCTTTTATGCTTACTTTCAACCAAGGCGGACATCGAAACGAACCGTCCGAAACAGCATACGCTTGAGAGAAAAGCTCGCACATTCCGTATTCGGAGGCGATTGAATCGGTGCCAAAGGCGTTGCAAAGTATGGAATGCAACTCTCGTTTCGAAATCTCTTTGCGTCTGCCTTTCATTCCGCCGGTTTCGAACACCGTTGTGTGCTTTAGGTTGAACGTATGCTTTTCTGCCAAATCCAAAAGTGCGTATGACACTCCGAAAAGTATGGTTGGGATTTGTTCGTTCTCGTTTTTGTGTAGCAGTGATGCCACTTTGTCTATGTCATAAGGATAAAAGCCCGAATCTTTTTGACGACTTGATTTCACAAGGTGGTCTATCATATAGATCAAAGAAGAGTTCGATTGCTCCTGATAGTTAGGCAGTATGGCTATAAAGCAGTATTGTTCCACATTGCCAAAGAATCGCTCAAAGCAGAGACTGAAACTGCGTTCGTAAATCTCATAATCTCTTATCCAATGCTTGCTTCTGATAGATGAAGCTGTGCCCGAACTCATGAAAAAGTCTTTCGGCTCTTCTGCAAAGGAGACTACTTTGTGCGTTCTGAAGAAAGAAATCGGCAGAAAGGGTATTTGTTCTATGTTTGTGGTGTTTTGAGGATTTCTTCCAAGCAGTTCACACCATTGTTTGTAGGTTTGGTTAGAGTTGTATTGGTGTGTGAATATCTCCAAACTTAGTTCTCGGAAGTCATTTTCCGATTCGATTGCAAATATTCTTTCTTTGAGTTTGTTCATTCTTCTATTATTTGTTGTAATTTTGCAAACGTATGAAAATAATTCGAAATATCAATACTTTGAAAGCCTGAAAATGAGAAATCCCTTATCGTCTCGACGCTATGTAATCATCGGAATATTTGTTGTAGTCGGCTTTATATATCTTTTGAGGCTCGCTTACTTGCAGATTTTTGACGATACATACGCAGAACTCGCCAATCGAAATGCTTTACGTTATGTTACGCAGTATCCTTCTCGGGGTTTGATTTACGATAGGAACGGAAAGTTGCTTGTTTACAACGAAGCGGTTTATGATCTTATGGTTATACCGCGTCAGGTTAAGAATATAGATACTTTGGAATTTTGTAACCTGCTGAAGATTACGAAGGAAGATTTTATCAAAAAGATGAATAAAGCGAGGGCTTATTCGACTTACAGCCCTTCAATCTTCGAGAAACAAATCAGCAAGGAAGATTTTGCTCCGATACAGGAAAAGATATATTTGTATGATGGCTTTTACGCTCAATCACGTACTCTAAGGTATTATCCGGAGGCTGTTGCGTGCCATGTTCTCGGCTATATAGGTGAGGTAAACGAAGATATGATTGCCAAAAATCCCTATTACAAAAAAGGAGACTACATTGGAATGAGCGGATTGGAGAAATCGTATGAAGAAATCCTCAGAGGGCAGAAGGGAAGTAAGGTTACATTGGTCGATGTTCACAATAGAGAGAAAGGTTCCTTTAAGAACGGAATCTATGATACGGCTGCAATATCGGGAAAGAATCTTTACAGCACCTTAGACATAGAGTTGCAGAAATATGCCGAAAAATTGATGGCTAACAAAAGAGGTTGCATTGTTGCAATCGAGCCATCGACCGGAGAGGTGCTTTGTTTTGTTTCCTCGCCTTACTATGACCCGAATCTATTGGTTGGAAGAGTCAGAGGGAAAAACTATAAGGCTTTGGCAGAAGATATATCCAAGCCGCTATTCAACAGAGTGCTGATGGCAGAATACCCTCCGGGAAGTATATTCAAAATAGCTCAGGCCTTGATTGCTTTGGATATGGGTGTTATTATGCCGAATAGTGGTTTTGTTTGCGACAAAAGTTTGGTTGGTTGCCACGGACACCCTTCGGCAACTAATGTTCGTGATGCGATAAAGATGTCTTGCAATCCTTATTTCTACAGAGTGTTTCAGCGAGTGGTGCAACAAACCAATCCAAAGACAGGAAAGATAGATAGTAAATATGGATTGATGCTTTGGAATGCCGCTGCAAAACGTATGGGATTTGGAGTGCGTTTGGATATTGACCTTCCTAATGTGAGAAGAGGCTATATTCCTGACACAAGTTTTTACAATAAATGGTATCCTTCTGGTTGGAATTTCCACACTATTTATTCTAACTCCATAGGTCAAGGAGAGGTTGGCGTAAATCCTTTACAGATGGCGAACTTTGCTGCTTTGGTTGCAAACAGAGGCTGGTATATCACTCCACATCTTGTTCGTAGCTATGGAGATGAAAAACAGAGAGAGAAATTTGTAAAGTATAATACGAAGAATTATAGTTTGATTGCCTCATCTTACTGGGATCTTGCTGTGGAAGGAATGTGGGGAGTTGTGCATGAGGCAGGCGGTACGGCAAGACGTGCAAAGATTGATGATATTGCAGTGTGTGGAAAGACTGGTACGGCAGAAAATATTGGCGAAGACCATTCTGTGTTTATCAGTTTCGCACCTAAAACCAATCCAAAGATTGCAGTGGCGGTTTATATTGAGAATGCAAGAGGCGGTGGTGGTACTTGGGCAGCTCCGATTGCAAGTTTGGTTATTGAAAAGTATATAAGGGGTGAGGTAGAACGAAAAGAGATGGAGCAAATGTATATGGAAACGAATCCATGTCAGCCTTTGCCATTGGTGAGAAAAGCTAAACCCAAAAAGAAACGTTAATTTGTTCTTTGTAAGCAAAGATTTGAAGAATCATGGATAGGAGAAACAAAAATATTGTAAAGAATCTCGATTGGGGAGTCATTATCATATATCTCGTATTGGTGCTTTTCGGCTGGTTAAACATCTATGCAGCGGTCTATGACGGCGAACACAGCAGCATGTTTGACTTTAGCTGTCGCTATGGTAAGCAGATAATTTGGATAGGGGCCTCTTTGCTGATTGCTTTGTTCGTTATAATACTCGATCCCAAGTTTTTTACGCAGGCGTCCTTTGTTATATATGCTTTGTTCTTGGCAATGCTGGTCGCCGTTCTGGTGATAGGCTCCGAGACAAAAGGAGCAAAATCATGGTTTGGTGTTGGAGACTTTGGTATTCAGCCATCGGAGTTCGCAAAGGCAGCAACTGCTTTGGCTCTTGCAAGGTTGCTCTCTTCTATTGATGCAGATTTCAAACAGTGGAAGACTAAAATAGCAGCAATAACTGTGGTTGCAATTCCTATGTTGTTGGTTTTGTTACAGAATGATACAGGTTCTGCGTTGGTGTTCTTTAGTTTCATTTTTGTACTCTTTAGAGAGGGATTGTCGAGTAGCGTTTTGATATTTGGTTTTACTTGTATCGTCTTGTTTATATTAGCTTTGCTGATAGATAAGTATCTTTTGATAGGGATATTGTTTGTTTTGTGTCTTTCATTATGGTTGATTATAAAACGTATATCTCATAGGACTAAGATATGGCTTTTCTTGCTCTGTTTCTTACTTTCTTCTGCGTTTGTGTTTGCAGTAGATATTGTTTTTGAAAACGTATTAGAGCCTCACCAAAAGGATAGAATAGAAGTATTGTTAGGAAAGAAAGAAGACTTAAAGGGCGTTGGATATAATGTTAATCAAAGTAAGATTGCCATAGGAAGTGGAGGTTTTGCTGGTAAAGGCTTCCTTAATGGAACTCAAACGAAGTTTAATTTCGTACCAGAGCAAGATACAGACTTTATCTTTTGTACAATTGGCGAAGAATGGGGCTTTTTAGGCAGTGCTTTTACGTTGTTCCTTTATGTTTTTCTTTGTATTAAGCTTGTGAAAATGGCGGAAAGACAAAGGAGTAAGTTCGCTCGCATTTATGGATACAGCGTTGCAAGCATCATATTCTTTCACTTCTTTGTGAATATCGGTATGACGATAGGACTATTGCCTGTTATCGGAATCCCGTTACCGTTTTTGAGTTATGGAGGTTCTTCGCTTTGGGCATTTACCTTGCTGTTGTTTATCTTTATAAGGCAAGATGCTTCAAGGTTAGAGTTGATTTAAGCATTGAAAAATAAAATAAGGATATACCCAAAAGGCATATCCTTATTTCGTATTCATTGTTTTGTTGTCTTGCTTTCTTAACTTTATTGTTTGCAACTTTTGTCTAACATAATTTCTAAGACAAGATCGTCCATTTGATCCATACCAAAGCGTCCTATTTTGCCGAGATTCTCTATTGAACGGTCGATATCCTCTTCTGCAATGCCGTCTGTCTGATCTACAACCATGTTATTCATAGCTAAAAGTGCAGAATCAAATGCGGAATTCAAGCCTGCAGAGATTTTTAGCGAACAACTCGGTTTTGCTCCGTCGCATACCATTCCTGTAATTGTGTTTATCATGTTTCTAATCACGTAACAGATTTGTTGTAAGCCGCCTCCTTGAAGGTAAACCATTGCAGCACCAACTCCGATTGAAGCATTGACAATTCCACATAGTGCAGATAAACGTCCGATTTTGTTTTTGATATATATGGATACAAGATTTGAAAGAGTCAATGCTCTGATTGTTTCTTCTTTGCTTTTGTTCAAACTCTTGGCATACTCTATTACAGGAATGCTGCAAGTAATCCCTTGATTGCCACTGCCTGAATTACTATAGACAGGAAGAGTTGCTCCGTCCATTCTCGCATCTGATGCGGCACAAGTGGCAGCGATTATTCTCTTTCTTGTATTGGTATCTTTGTCTTGTAACAAACACTTGCCTATTCTCAAACCATAATCTCCTCTTTGTCCTTCTTCGGAAATCTTAGTGTTGATTTTCTCCATTTCACTTATCCATTCGAGGAAAGAGATTTCTGTTTTGTCTGCATATTCATATACTTCGCTCAAGCTAAGTGAAGATGCGATGTCGTTAATGCTTGCTTTTGTTGGAGCAGATTCTGATTCTGTGAAATCCTTTTGAAGAATTATCTCGTCGTTTCTTTGTATGTGAACGATGTTAAGGTGATTCTTTGCAATGATTACGCGAGATGATGATGTCTTTCCATAACAGATACATTCGATGTATAGTTTCTCGCTTGTATCTTTGTCTTGTATTGTTATCTTGTGCGAATCCATCCACTGCTTTGCTTCAGATAGATTTTCCTTTGCATTTTCCAATACTTGCAATTCCTTAGAACTTTCACCACATACAACACCTAAGGAAATAGCTATTGGAAGCCCAATCATGCCTGTGCCGGGTATTCCAACGCCCATTGCATTCTTTATGATGTTTTTTGATAAGAGCATTTCAACTCTTTCAACTTCTTCTGCTAAAACTTCTTTTGCTTTTGCTGCAGCTAAGGCTACTGCTACGGGTTCTGTACAACCAACGGCAAGAACGATGTTTGCTTGCATCAAATCGCGTATTTCATTTTGTCTTTTCATAAAGTCGTAGATTTTTATTTTGAATATAACTTTGAGAGGATTTCGTTTCTATATTTTTTTGCATACTCTTTTGAGAATGTTTCGAAGTTTGTCTCTTTGTAAAACTCCTCTCCCATAAATACTAAAAAGATTTCAAATTCAGGAGCCTTGTGATAGCCCGGGCATATAGTCAAAAGGCTTCCTTGAGAGTCTAAAATAGAAAATGAAGGGTAAGAAAGGCGGTTATTAAGTAGGTAATAAGCCAACTGATGCGCACTTCCACGACCTCCTCTTTTATTATTGTTCTTATAAACCTTACCATTGAAAGTTACATCTTGCGATTGTTCGGCATTAAACTTGACAGGGTAAAAATAATGATTGATAAGCTTTGCTATTAACGTATCTGTAAAAGTATCTTTGTCCATTCTCTTGCACCAACCGCACCAATCGGTATAGCAATCAACGAAATATTTTTTTGCATTTGAGCTATCGGCAATAGCTTTTTCTTGAGCCTCTTCTATGGAAAGCCATTTTATTTCTTCCTGTCCTGATAACAGCAAACTGAAACTTAATAATAAACTAAGGAAACCAAATTTTAATTTCATATAATCAATGTTTTTTGAGTCCGCAAAGGTAATCTTTTTTTTAGTTCTAAGAATAGGTTCGTTTCTATTTTAGTTCTGAATCCATTTTCTTTACAGTTGCACCATGGAAATAGTGTTCTATAACTTGCCAATATTCATATCCGTCTTCGCACATTTTGATTGCACCTTCCTGACTCATACCTACTCCGTGTCCGTAGCCTTTTCCGTTCAGCTTTACTTCACTTCCCCATTCTTGAATGTCGAAATAGGTAGACTTAAGTTTGAAATCTTTCCTTATAGTCGTAAGAGGAATTCCTAATATCTCCTTTTTACGACCTTCTTTCTGAGAGAAATTCAACAATTCTTGCTTTACGCTCTCTTCTTTAACGTTTATGCCTTTTGCTTTGAAGTAATTGAACCACTCTTTCTGCTTTATGAATTTTTCCCATGTGTAGTTCTTGCAACCAATCGAGAAACTATCAACCACAGTTCTCAAATAAGGAATATCTTTTCCCCATACATCTGAGGCATTTGCCGTTTGACCGCCCGAATTTGAGTGAAAAAGAGTTTCAATCAGCTCTCCGTTTTCATCAACAATGATTTCGCCTCTACTTTTGTAAGCACCCTCTGTAACCTCTGCTTGATTGGCTCTTGTCTTGTAAGCTTGGCAGTGAACATCATCGCAAAGCTGATAGCCGTCTTTTGAATGCTTGTTTATGTTTCGAAATAAGTAATTTCTACAACAAATAGCCTGCACCTTGAAAAAGTCAATGTTCTTTGTAGCTCCCCAAGTCTCTGATTGGACTACCCCAGCTATGTAATTCTCTTGCTCGACTATATTTATCAAAACAAGATTCCCATTACTATTAACAGAAACCTCCAAAGCATCATCATATCTGCGTTCAGCAATTTCAGGAGCTATGGGTTTCAATCTAAAAAATGATTTTAGCCCTTCAGATTTGAAAATAGCTTTTCCGCACATTGCAACAACGCTATCATTTATGCGAACTTCAACTTTGCCATTTAATGCAGACAATTTCACGTTTGATGTTCTTGAAAGCCGAGTAAGATTTCCGTCAATCTCTATGGAGTATCTTCCAAACGAAGGAACGAAACTTGTTTGCTTGATTTTCTGTTGAGAAAATACCCTTACCCTCAACTGTTGTGCAGATACAGAAACGCTACACAAGATTATAAAAAATAGAATTAAGCTTATCTTTTTCATTTTCTAAGATCTTCAACAATGTATTTTGCAATATTGGCAGAGGCTCCTGCATTTCCTAAAATGTTTCTTAACTTGCCGAACATATAACGCATCTCCACTCTGTTGTTTTCGTCAAAGGTTATCTTACGAAACTCTTTTTCCAAATCATCTCTATTACATAAATCCTGCAAAAGCTCAACCACAACAGGAGAATCAAGAATCAGATTAACCAATGAAATAAAGCGAATCTTAACAAGATATTTGCCTAATATGAAAGAAAGAGGGTTCGCCTTATAACAAACAACTTCCGGAACATTAAAAAGAGCTGTTTCAAGAGTTGCTGTTCCTGAGGTAACGACAGCGGCATGCGATGAATTCAATATAGAATAGGTGTTGTTGTATATAAGTTTGGCATTACTCTCTTCCATATATTGATTATAGAATTCAGGAGAATGAGTGCTGACTCCTGCAACAACGAAATCGAATTCAGGAAACTTCTCAACCAAACTCAGTTGCAAAGGAAGCATCTTTTTAATCTCTTGCGTCCTGCTTCCGGGCAATAAAGCAATTATTGGTTTTGCTCCGAGATTATGCTCTTTCAGAAATTCCTCTTTGTTTTGCGTTGCACTATAATGAGAAATCTCATCGAGCAAAGGATTGCCCGGATATTCTACTTCCATGGAATGCTTATCGTAAAAAGGCTTTTCAAACGGCAGAATAACGAACAACTTATCCAAAACCTTTTTCATGGTTTTTATTCTGCCTTTCTTCCATGCCCAAACTTGCGGAGAGATATAATAATACACCTTTATGCCGAGTTTATGCACGAATTTTGCAATCCGTAAGTTGAATCCGGGATAATCGACTAAAATAACAGCATCGGGATTCCAAGAAACAATATCTTTCTTGCAAAGAGACAGATTTCTTAAAACCGTTCTCAGATTGGCAACAACCTCAACAAAACCCATGAAAGCAAGTTCCTTTATATGCTTTACAGGCTTTTGATTGTTTGCTTGCTCGATCATTTTGTCTCCACCCCAAAATCGGAACTCTGCATCTTTGTCTTTGATTTTTAACTCTTTCATTAGAAAAGACGCATGCAAGTCTCCCGACATCTCTCCTGCAATTATATAATATTTCATCTTAGTTTTCTATTTTCTAATCCAACCTTGCGAAAAGTATCCCATTGCATAAAGCGAGTAAAGCATTATACAAAAACCGAAAAACAAAACAGTGAGCAAGCCTTTTACCGTTTTAGAAAACTGCAACTTGCTATACCAACGCAGAAGCAGGATTGCAGGCACAAAGGAAAAAAGAAACAACTTCGCATTGTTATTAAAAGGTAAATCGAAAGCAAACAGCACTCCTGCCAACAAAGCAGCCGTAAGAACAATGCTTGCAATAGAGACAATAACTCCAAAAATCACACTATCTTTCTTCAACATCTTCAAATCTTTTTTTAATATTATTCAAACAAGAGTAAGCCGTGAAATCCACTTGCATGGGAACAAGACTTGCATACGACTTTTCCAACACACGATAGTCCGCTTGCGGAGAATCGTCCAAACAATTGAAAACACCGCTCAACCAATAGTAAGGCTTGCCCGAAGGATCTTTATACTCAACCAATTCTTCATTCCAATAAGCCTTAGCTTGGTGGCATACTTTCAAGCCTTTGATTTCTCCAATAGGGAAATTGACATTCAGACACACACCATTATCCAATCCTTTCGCCAATACATCTTTGCAAATCCTTGTAACAAATTCCTCACAGTAAGAAAAGTCCGCATCCTTATCGCTATCGTCGATCGAGAAACCTATGCTTGGGATTCCTTCAGCACAGCCTTCGAATGCCGCAGCCATGGTTCCGGAATATATAGTATTGATTGAAGCATTGCCTCCGTGGTTTATTCCCGACACGACTAAGTTGCATTCCTTTCCTTTCAAGATACGATTGAACGCCATTTTGACGCAATCAACCGGAGTGCCGTCTAAGGTATATCCTTTGAAAGAATCACTCTCCTCAATCGTTTTCAGCCTCAAAGGAGCATTAACCGTAATAGAATGAGACTTGCTCGACATTTCTGTAGAGGGTGCAACAACGACCACATCCCCCAATTGCTTCATCAATCTTATCAACACACTCATTCCTTTCGAATGATAACCGTCATCATTAGTGATGAAAATCAAAGGTTTCTTTATTTCGCACATATCTTGTCAAAGTATAATAATCACGGCAAAGGTAACGAAAAAACGGCAATCGGGAGTTTTTTTTGTACATTTGCAGTCCAAAACGCTGAAACGAATGCTTAAACAATTAGTAAAAAGACCTGTAAAACTGCTGCAAAGAATAGAGAACAAGTTCATAAGGTTTCTGTTTGTCGGAGTGCTGAATACGATGTTCGGATACGGCTTGTTCGTTTTGTTTATCTGGTTTGGAATGCACTATTCCATAGCATTGTTTTGTGCAAACTTCCTTGGAATATTGTTCAACTACAAAACAACAGGCTATATCGTTTTCGAAACGCGTAGTAACCGCCTTTTGCTGCATTTCTTCCTCGTTTACGGAATCGTTTACTTGTTTAACCTTGGCGAATTGTACCTTTTGGACGCTTCGAATCTTTATGAAACAATCTTAGATTGGGACTTTATGAAATTCTTGGACGATTTGCCGTTGAATAAAGAAAAGATCGGGGACGTGATAGGGCAAGCCATAACCCTGTTGCCAAATGCTATCCTATCGTTTCTGCTGAATAAGATATTCGTATTCAAGAAAAAAGATTAGCAATCTTGATTTCCTTTTGCCGAATCCTTGCTTCGGATTCTTAACTCCTTGTTGCGGAGTGTTATGCCTGCTTTTCCCGAGAGCCGAAAGCCGATTTTGAATCCCCAAACTTATTATCAAAAAATTTCCACGACTTGATAATCCGATTATCACAGCGTGATAGTACCATTATCACAAAGAGATAATACCATTATCACGCCGTGGTAATACCATTATCAGTAAGTGATAATACCATTACCACTTACCGGTAGTACCATTATCACTTACCGGAGAAATTCTGAGAGTAAGATTCAGTAGTCTCTCGCAAAGACGCAAAGTCCGCAAATCTTGTTGTCTCGTAGTCTTGTTGACTTGTAGTCCTTTGAAATCAGCCTTTGCGATTTTGCGACCTTTGCGAGAGATTATTTTGTCGGTTTATAAAGTTTTTATATCTTCGTCGCTTGAATCAGAAACCAAATTAAAAAGTAATTAAACGCCTTTGGGACGGGGCAAAAGAAAATAAATACAGAAATGAAAGATTATTCAGAAAACAGAAAAGCTCATTTGTGCAAGTATGCACAAGACAATAATTTACCTGTAGGAGGTAAATGGAAAGATAAACCTTACAATCATATACTTATTAAAAAGATAGAGAACAACAAATGTAATATTGAGAGAACTGTATTCGACAATTTGATAAAAGAAATCAAAGAAATAAACAATCCTTTTGGCTTTTTGGACAAACTACATATTTATGCACGTCATCTAAACTCT
>RHMF01000896.1_pt1 | contig 14176 bp, 18 predicted proteins | sample 5365151 | NCBI WGS metagenome assembly RHMF01 (sample SAMN10266501, study PRJNA497801) | feces metagenome | isolation source: feces | host: Bos taurus | place: China: Prairie of Fairy Mountain | collected 2017-08-14 | reverse complement strand
CTTTCAACCAATCTCTTAGAGGGTTCTTATATAACTTAAAGGCTCAATTACCAACAGTGAAACCTAGAGTTATAAGAATAAACAACATGATGGATAGTAAAGAATATAGAGTGGCTAGTCAATTATATAATACTTTGATATTAGATAAGAAGAACTTGTTATCTCGTATAGATAAGTTAGACGAATATAAAACATTCTCAAACAGATATAAAGCTATCCCAGGAGAGTTAAAAGTTATTAATGATAACATAAGAACAATGTCAAAAGAAAAGAAGGTTTGTGATAGGATAATTACTTTAAAAGATTTAGAGTATTTACAACTTATTGACGAAGCACACTTAGAGGGAGAGAATTTAGTATTAACAATTAAACCTTTGCCTATATATGCTTCAGAACCTTTTGGCAAATGTTTTGATAAGAGAAGTTATGAAAATAACAAATACTTATTCAGAGCAGCTAGTTATTTATATAGAGGATACGATTTCGGAATGGTAGGAACTCGTATATTATATTAGTAAGACCAGACTTTAGACCTGAGTTTATTGAAACTGTAGACCATCAGTTCGATGATATGTTTGCAAGAAATAACTGGTCTAATATAGGATATTTACATTTTGGTAAAGGACATTTATGTGGAGGAGAGTTCAATGATGTTATGGCTCATACGAGTGAACATGGGCTTGAATACTATTTCATTTGTCTAAAACAATATATAACAACAGCCAACATGAGAGATTATGCTGGTAGAAAGGTATGGTGGTATCCTATATACGATAAACAAGGTAAGATTGTTTATTGTGCTGGACTAGATATTATGAAAGACTATTTATTAAACTTATTAAACTCTGGTATTTCCAGAGAAGAAAAAGAAAAAATAGAGAAAATGAGTTGGGAAGAACTACAAACATGGAGACACAATCACAAAGTCAGATTTGGTGATTTCAATACCCAATGGGGTTCTGACAGTGTAGGGTCTTACAGTGGTAAGGACGACAACTTCTTAGAAGTATGTAAGGTAAAAGACCCAGCGCTATATGAAGAAATAATGAAAGGAGCTAGATACAATGGCTAAGACGGTAACATTTTTAGATAGTAGATATGAATTGTATATTTTGCCAGAGGCAAGAAATAAAATGGAACTATATTGTGACCTATCTGATGGTGAAATCGGATGGTTGGCATTTGTAGAAAAATTTGACACACAAGGTTTCTTAATAACTGATTGTGTATTATTAAAACAAGAGGTTAATGGAACAACAACTGAGATAGACCCAATGGCTTTAATAGAGTTTTGGAATGAAACTCCTATTGAAAAGCAATGTAAAATTAAATGTTGGGGACATTCCCATGTTAATATGAGTCCAACTCCATCAGGACAAGACGACTCTCAAATGGAATATTTCAAAGATGGTAACCCATGGTTTATCCGTTTGATTACCAACAAGAAGAGAGAGTATAATATAGATATATTTGATTACGCTAATGGTATTAAAATACATATGGACCAAGCTGACTTAAAAACATTTAACCCAGCAGAGTCTGAAATGCGTAAGAATATTGAAGAAGAAATCAAAGCTAAGGTTAGTAAGAAAACTTACACAACTCCAGCAAAAACTACTACCCCTGCTAAATCAAGCAGTACAGTATGGTCTAATAGTAAATCATACTACAAAGGTGGCGGTAAAAAAAAGGGGGCCGAAAGCACAAAGCCTATGCTAGAAGACATAGACGTTAAGTATGTAGGTTCATTTGACGAAATACTTAATGACCCTAACTATTGGCAAGATGTGCTAGGAAAATAATATAAATTTCAGTTCCTCTGTCAAACTGAAAATGTAGACAAGAGGACTGAAAATATTATATAATATATTTGTAATAATTAAGAAATGAAAAAAATTATTACTCACCATCATGTGAAAGCCTTTTGAAAAAAATAATTTTTAAAAAAACTTTTCAAAAGGTCTTAAATATGATATAATATATATATAATTTGAAAAGACAAATTATATTATAAAATTGAATTATGTTCAGTGGAAAGGAGAGTATAATTCTATGGACTTATCAAGACACATAAGTGTGTTCTCACCAGACAATGTTAAACATCCTATACATATCATAGGTGTAGGAGCAACAGGTTCCTTCGTAGCTATGATGATGGCTAGAATGGGTTGTCCAGTGTTGAACATATATGATTTTGATGATGTGGAAATCCACAACATTCCAAATCAGTATTATGACACAGAAGACTTAGGGAAACTTAAGGCTGAAGCTTTAGCTGAAAAGTTAAAAGCAATTAATCCTAACATAGTCGTAAATGTTAATATCGGTGCTGTATTACCAGTACATGATGATGAGCACAAAGGTATTGACGAAATGTCAGGATATGTATTCTTATTAGTTGATAGCATGAAGATTCGTAAAGAACTTTGGTTAGCAGCTAAAGAAAACAAAAACATTTTACATTGTTGGGAGAGCCGTCTAGGTTCAGACCAAGCAAGAGTTTATTCTCTTGATATGAGTGTAAAAGATTTCAGTAAATACGAAGCAGACTTTTATGATGACGACAATGCAGAAGTATCAGCTTGTGGAACATCAATAACAGTTTTACCAGTAGTATTACAAACTGCATCCCTAATGATAGTTCAATTCATTGACTTAGTTATGGACAGAGTTGGAACTTATTACTTCAAGACTATATTCGACCATTACTATAATAAGTATGAAGAAAGCTTTGAAGTAGTTGAAGATTTAGTACAAGAAGTTCCAGTTACTCAAGAAGATTTATTCTAAAAATTTTGAGTAAAAACTTTCAAAAAAATCTTCACAAATGGTAATATAATTTGATATAATTATATTGTCAATAAATAATATTGATAAAAAAAATAAGTAAAGAAAGAAAGAGAGGAAATTTTCATATGGAAAACATTTATTCAGTAATTATCACAAAAGTACCAGGAGGAGCTAACCCAGTTATCAGTCACGGAACTGAAACAGTAGCTGAATTATTCGCAGCTGCATTCAACGGAGAAAGCATCAATGGATACCAAATCACAGTTGGAGGACAAACAAGAGAAGCATCTTATGTTCCTAGAGCTGGTGAAAACATCACTGTAGCAAAAATGATTAAAGGTAACTAATCCTTTAATACCGACTCTTTAGAATATAGAGGGAAGGAAACTTTCTTCCCTCTCTTATTTTAATAGATTAACTATATATACTTTTGGAGCGACACAATTAAATAATAAACCATTTATATATACTGACTTCAAAAGGAATATAAGTAATGCAGAGATTGAGGAGGATAGCTTGATGGGCTCTTGCCCGTCGCTCCATTCTTTTAATATAGTTTACGAGGTGTCAGTATTGACATCTCTTTTTTTGTGGATTGAGTTGATTTACCATTTTAGCGAAATACGGTGGCGTATAACGATTAAAAACTTTTATAATATAATTATATTATTTAAAAATAAAAAGCAAAACACGCCAGCAAATTTTATTAAAATCCAAGAAATAAAAGTTTTAAAAAAAATTAAAAAAGTTTTTTCACAAAGGACTTGTCATTCGGTCCAAATAGTGATATACTATGTGTAGAAAAAACAAGGAGGACATTTTATGGAACCAGAAAATAAAACTCAATCTGTGGATTACTCAGAGTTAGTAGCCGACATACAAAATGTAGTATCTAAACTAAGTAGTATCATAGACGAACATCCTAACTTAAAGGATAAGAATTTCGGACTATTCTATCAACATGGACGTATAGGTTTCATGGACTTAGACGCCTTTGCAGAATCTACCAAAGCAAGAATTAACGAAGGCGACGAAGAAAAAACTTTAACAGAAATTGCAAAAGATATTGACAAAAGCGAAGAATAGTGATATAATTAGGACATACTAATTTTGTAGGAGGAAATATAATATGGCAAAAGAAGATTTAAAACAAATGCTTAACAGGGTTACAATCCAAGGAACCCTAATGGATAATTCCATTGAAAATAAAGTGGATAAGAACGGACGTAAATACTTATCTGGAGAATTGGAAGTTATGACTGATAACGACTATATTATCCCAGTATCAGTATTTGCATATGAGTTAAAAAACTCAGGAGAAAAGAATGGTATCTATGAAAGATTAGTTAAAATGATTGACTACCCTTCAGCTAGAACAGTAGGTATTCAAAAAGCACCTAAAATAGCTGTAAGTAACGCTCGTATCGAAGACAATAGTTTCTACTCAGAAAGAGATAATAGAGTAGTAACTAATTGGAGAATCGGTGGTTCTTTCGTAAGAGCTGCAGCAAGTGATGCTGTAAATCAAAATAGTTTTGAAGTTCAAGGTGTTATCGCATCTATCAAAGAAGTTGTAGATAGAGAAGGAAATGCAACAGATAGTTTTGATTTAAAATTATTAAATGTAGCATTTGGTAACAGAGTTAATGAATTAACATTAAGATTTGATGACCCAGCAGCTGTATCTTATATCAACAACAATTATAACATTGGTGACTTAGTAACTTTATGTGGACAAATCGTGTATGAACAACACGAAAGAGTTGTTGAAAAAGAATTAGGTTTTGGTGAACCAATTAAACAAACTTATACAAATACAGTAAGACTATTAAGAATTACTGCAGGTACACCAGCAACTGATGCAGACGAAAGCGGATATAACTTAAAAGACTTACAAGCTAAAGTTGTAGCACAAAATAACGACATTATTGAAAGATATAATGCAAGAGCTCAAATGACAGCAGCAACTAATAAAGCAGCTGGAGCCAACTTATTATTTTAATAGGAGGGACCAATAGTGGCATTAGATTTATTAACAGTACAAGAACACAGAGTAAAAGCTGGCGTTCAAGGTAAAATGTTCTTAATCTATGGTGGACCTAAAACTGGTAAGACAACAACAGCTTGCCAGTTCAGTAAACCATTATTATTAGCATTTGAACCTGGATATAATTTAATTGACGGTGTTAAAGCCGTATCAGTTACTTCTTGGGTAGATATGAAAAACTACGCTAAACAATTAAAGAAACCAGAAGTAAGAGCAATGTATGATACATTAATTATTGATACTGCACCTTTAATGTGGGGATTAGCAGAGAAGTTTGTTAAAACTCAAAAAGACATAGAAGATTTAACTGACCTAGGATTTGGTAAAGGTTATAGAGCAGTAAGAGATGAGTTCCAAGATGTTATCAATTCATTAGGACAAATGGGTTATACATTAGTATTTATTTCTCACGCAGAGAAGAAAGATTATGTAGATGCATTAGGTGTAAGCCACAGTGGTATCACACCTGCAATGGATAAGAGACCAAGAGAAATTATCTCAGGATTAGTTGACGTTTACATGTTTGTATGTCAAGAGTCTGATGGTAATGGAGGAAATCGTCCAGTAGCATTCTTCCGTGGTGGAACTTATGGAGATGTTGAAATCGAAGCAGGTTCTCGTTATGGAGATGGTTTACCAGTTAAGATTAACTTTAACTATGACGAATTAGTTAAAGCAGTACAAAGCGCTGACGAAGCTATGTTATCAGCTGGAATTAAAATCTCAACTGAAAATAAAACTATCTTAGAAGAAGCAAAAGAAACAGCTACAGATACAAAGAAAAAATCTTTCTCAGAAGTGTATAAGGAAGTAACTTCCACAATCAACAAATTAAAAGAAAGAATAGTAGCTGGAGAAGCAGATTTAGCAGACACAATGACAGGTATTATTGAACAATACCTAGGAGCTGGTAAAAAGATTACTGAAGCTACACCAGCACAACAAGATTTAGTTGAAGCAGCATTAGCAGAACTAAAAGAATTATAATATGGCGAAGAAAGTCAAATGTAAATACTGTGGGCAGGAATTCGATAGAGAGTATATCGATAGTGTAAAAGTATCTAATCGATATGCTCACGTCGAGTGTTATGAGAAAGCACAACAAGAAGCTGCCGAGTTGCGCAAACTGACTGATTTAATACAAAGTCTATATTATCCTCAAGAACCGAACTGGAACTTGATAGGGTCTCAGTTAAAGCGTTATCGTGATGAGGGAAAAACATATATGGGAATGTATTATACCTTAACATATTTTTTTGTTATCAAAGAAAATAATATTAGAGATAGCAAAGGTGTTGGTATAATCCCCTATATGTATCATAAAGCCAAGGCTTACTATCAAAATATAGACAACACTTATACTAAAACCGCCGAGGTGACACAGAGAGATAAAATAGATGTTGAACAGACAGAAGACATCATCACTATAATTCATAAAAAGCCTACAAAAAAATTATTAGATTTTACTTATGAAGAATAGGAAAGGAGGATTACCATGTATAATTCTCATGCAATAGAAAAAGTTTTAGCAGGATTATATTTAGATAATGATTTGATTATCTCAAACGAGTACCCATTGAGATTAGAAGATTTCGTGGAGAAGAAATATCAAGCCATTTATACGGCACTATATAACTTATATGCCTTAGGTAATAGTCATATAGATATAAATGACATAGTGGCTTACTTTAGAGAGCAACAAGGTATGTACGAGAAGTTTATAAGCGATGGCGGTATGGATATTCTATACCAAGTATGTGCCGACGATAGTCCTTTAAACTTTGACTACAATTATTCTCTCATGAAAAAGCAAAGCTTATTAAGAGACTTTGCAAAAATAGGTGTAGATGTTAGTGACCTATGGGATAAAACATTGGCACCAGAATTATTTGAAAAGCAAATGGCTAAGTTTAACGCCATGGAGATAGACGACATCTTTAAACATTATGAAGCAAAGATGAGTGGTCTTCAAGGTAAATATCAAAATCTTATGGAAAAAAGTTGTATCCATGTTGGAGATAGCATAGAAGAACTATATCACGAATTACAAACTATCCCAGAAGTTGGTTTACCAATGGAGGGTGAAATGTATAATACAGTAACTCGTGGAGCAAGACTTAAAAAGTTCTTTATAGATTCCAGACCATCTGGAGCTGGTAAATCTCGTAGTATGGCAGCCAATGCAGCCAAACTAGCAATTCCAATGTATTATAATACGGAAACGGAAACATGGGAACACACTGGAATAGAAAACAAGGTATTGTATATCACAACAGAGTTGGAACACGCAGAAATGCAAACTCTGATATTAGCGTATGTATCGGGAGTTAATGAAGATAAGATACTTAACAATAAGTATAGCGACAATGAAAGAGAAAGAGTAGAACTAGCGATACAGTATATCCAACAATATAATAATATTATTATAGAGTTTCTACCAAACCCAAGCATACCAACAATACAAACAACCATTAAGAAACATGTATTACAAGAAGATGTGGAATATGTATTTTATGATTATATCCACATTACATCAGGACTTACAAATGGTAGAGATAAGAATACCAGAGACGATGTAATCTTGATGTTGGTATCAGATTGTTTGAAAAACTTAGCGAATGAATTAAATATACATATCTCATCAGCCACTCAGCTGAATGGAGATTATGAAGAAAAAGAAGTCAAAAACCAAAACTTAATTAGAGGTTCTAAAGCGATAGCCGATAAGGCAGACATTGGTACAATTACATTACCAATGAATACAGCTGAATTAGAACTTGGTAAAGCACTAGCGTTAAAGCTAGGCACTTATGAACCAAACTTTATTACTGATGTATATAAAAACCGTCGTGGAAAATGGACGGCAATCCGTATATGGAGATATATAGACCTGGGTACATGTCGTACCGTAGATTGCTTTGTAACGGATAGAAAAAATGAACCAATAGACTTTAATAGCACTAGAGTTCAAGTAAAACAGGCAGGTAAAATAGGAGGTTTTGTAGTAACTGAAAAAAGGGAAGAAGTTCCAGTAGAGGGATAATATGGCATCAGCAGGAGATATATTAGTTTCTAAACTGAACACCTCAGATGTTCTAAGACTTATGGAACATCTAGGAGTACCTGAGACAATGGTAAGATATGGAAATGATTGCTTAATCTTTCCTACCATTTGTCATAACGAATTGATTAGCAATCCATCTCATAAGTTATATTATTATGAGAGCAGTAAAAGATTTTATTGTTATACAAGTTGCAAAGCAATGAGTATATATGATGTTATTATAAATACTTACAAAGCTCGTGGCTCAAAGATATCTTATGCTCAAGCATATACATTGTTAGACTCAATGGTAGAAGATAGAATGAAACATGGGTTTGCAGTAATCGAAGCCCCCGCTGTGTTACGAACAAAGAAAGTAACAGAGAATTGGGTTAGCCAACTAACTGTATATAATCCACACGTTTTGGAGTGTTTTACTCAACAACCCAAATATTTAGCTCCTTGGTTAGAAGAAGGAATAGATTATGATGTATTATGTGACTTCGGTGTGAAGTTCGACATGGTACGAAATCGTATTGTATTCCCAGTAATAGACCATAGAGGAAAATTGGTAGGAATTAAGGTGCGAAACTTTAATCAGAAAGATATAGAAGAGCATCGTAAATATATGCCACTTTGGCATAATAAAGAATTATATAACTATCCAAAAATGATGGTAGCTTATGGCTATTATCAAAATCAAAAAGTAATAAAGAAAGCAAAAGAAGTAATAGTATATGAAGCAGAGAAATCTGTGTTAAAACATGGTTCATATTTTACACAAAACAAATCAATCGCAATAGGCGGTAGTTCGTTTAGTGAATACCACTCAATTATATTGAAAGAAGCAGGAGTCGAAAAAATAGTCTTAGCCATGGATAATGACTGGGACGAAGATGGGAACCGTATGTATGGTTTTCAAAAAGCATTAAATGAAGCATACAAAATTCAAGATATGGGTTTTGATGTTGAAATCATATATGATTGGGATGGAAATCTCTTGGGTAACAAAGATGCTCCTATTGATAGGGGTAGAGCTGTATATTCTAAATTATACAGAGATAGAAAACACATTAGTGAATTTCCAAGAGAAGAAGTAGAAGAGGAGGACAACGGTGAAATACCAGTTACGAACGAAGAATTATAATAATGAAACTCCCGAATTAGCCTTAAACGATTTATTATGTGACCGCGGGATTGAAGACCCGGTGTCATGGTTATACCCAAAAGAAGAATATGAACATTCACCTTTTAGATTAACAGATATGAAGAAAGCAGTAGACATCCTACATGAAACATTGAAAGATGCCGAGAGCAACATATTAGTAGTTGTTGATAGCGATTTAGATGGATATACAAGTGGTGCAATTATATTATCACTACTTAATCAAATAAGCAAAGGGCAAGACATAGATTATGTTCTACACCCTGGAAAGGAACACGGTATCGAGTTGAAAGATATTCCTGAAGATACAGACCTTATCATCGTTCCCGATGCTGGTAGTTCACAAAAAGCAGAACATCTAAAACTTCTATCCAAAGGCACTAAAGTCATTATTTTAGACCACCACGAAGTGGAAAATGATTTTGAATATGGAGAATACATTAACGATGTTGCATTAGTCAACAGTCAATTAGATTATCCAAATCCGGCACTTAGTGGAGCTGGAGTGGCACTTAAATTTGTGCAAGCTTATTGCCAAACATATGGTGTACAATTACCAAAGAAGGCGTATGCATTAGCAGCCTGTGGAATTGTAGCAGACGTTATGGATATATCTAGTTTAGAAAATAAACAAATTATTACAGAAGGAATGAAATACATAGCAGAACACCCATTCTTAATGGCTCTTATTACAAAAGCTCACTTTAATCAAGAAAATCCTAGTCCATCGATTAAGGATATTGGTTGGGTTATTGGTCCAAACATTAACTCAATAATTAGATTAGGAACAATGCCACAAAAACACGCTATCTTTAATGCGTTGGTACAACCGCTATCTTTAGTGTTTAGCAGTAAACGTGGTTGTGAAGACGAAGAAGTTCCTTTATTTGAAGAAGCGGTACGTTTATGTGACAATGCTAAGAAAAGACAAACCACAGCAATTAATAAGAGTATTAAAATTATAGAAGAGGATATGCCTCGAGACATACGCAACTCAGTTGTATATGTAGACGAAGACCAAGACCTTTCGTTTGAATTATCGGGACTTATAGCAAACAAAATATTAAGTTCAACAAACAAACCTGTTATCCTATTAAGAGAATTTAGGGACAACAAAGGTAATGTTCAATATCGAGGTAGTGTAAGAGGAAAACCTGCAGAAGGGTTAACTAATTTAAAAGAAACCATCAAAGGTATTACTGGTGTAGAAATGGCCGAAGGACATGCGTTTGCTTTTGGTATAGGAATAGATAAGGATTCTCTTCCAGCATTTAAAATGCACCTAGATGAAACATTAGATATGATAGACTTTAATGTTAATCTTTATATGGTAGACCTTGTTGCAGAAAGTAAAGCAGTAAATAAAGAAATAGCTCAAATCATGGCAGACGACAACGTGTGGTCACATGGAGTAGAAAAACCTCTTGGCATCATCCATAATATTTCATTAGATAAATATGAAGTAATGGGAGCCGAAGGTCAACATCTTAAAGTAGATTGTGGAACATATGATACAGTATTGTTCAATGTACCAGAACTTACAGAGAGATTAGAAAGAGGGGAAAAACATAATTTAAGCGTAGTTGGAGAATTTGACATTGATAAAGCATATAATGTTGGAAGACTACAATTTATGGTTAAAGATTATGAACTAACGGAATATACCGCCCCTACAATTTGGGACTATGCGTTTTAGGAGGAAATATGCAAAGATTTAAGAATTGGTTAATAACAGCATTATTAAAGAAAGATAAACTAGTGGCAGTGCCACAATCTTGGCAAACTGACTATGTAAAATTAGCTGGAGATAAAGTAAAAAGAAATGGAACAATTGCTATGCTTGTTACAGAGTATAACAACTTATTAAAAGATTTCTTTAACAAATGCACAATCAAAGAATTACATGCAGAATTAGCCGATAGCGATGCAAAGGTTAAGGCTGGTATGTCAAAAGAAGAGCTAGTAGAATTAGCATACAACGAATTCAGAATGACCGTAGAGAAAGACTAGGGTCTTTCTGAATTTTTTTATTGACAAAAGGTTTTATTTTATGATATAATTATATTGTAAAAATTATAAGGAGGACTATATATGTCAAAGCAAACAAAGAAGTTTTATAAGCCTGGCACTCTAGCAGAGAAGGGCACAAAGATTTCTTTAAAAACTCAACCTTATATAAATGGTATAGTGTTTGATGTGAATGACCCAATTACATCCTTCCATGCTTATATGGCTAAGATGAATAGTATCATACATCAATACGAATACCTAGTACAGATACCCGGAATGAAAGAGATAGTAAGCGACCACTATGGTGACGGCTTAACAATGGAAGATATTGCAAGAGTAAAATTACTAATTAATTATTTGGCTCAAAGCCCAATAGAAATGACAATCAAGGAGCAAGTAGTAGACAATGATGTATTAGCAGACTTGGCTATTACACAACAAGAAATTGAAAGACATTAGTGAGCAATATGACAGTATCTTAGACGCAGGGGCATCGATTACGGAACTGTTCGTTTATCATTTAATAGTAACGGATGAACGCAGTTACGGTTTGAGTGAAAAAGAAATAAGAGATATGGTAGAAGACGCCATCAATAGTAGATATAGTTCATCTATGGGCATAGAAGCTATTGTGGACACGTTACTAAACGGTGACGAACTTAATGGAGATGAAAACATATGGTAACATTACAAAAAGTTAGCATAGAGAACTTCATGGAACAAGAAGTACTTTATTCTAAGTTGGTCAGGGGTAACCTTGATTTTAAAGTAGAAACTCATTTATTAGATGGTGGGAAAAAATTTCAAGTATATCTATATCGCAATCACCCTCGCATAGACGAGTTCATATCTGTCGCAGAAGCGAAAGAATTGTTAGGAAAACAACATAGTGAAATTAATACAGGATTAGGAGTATTGCGCTTAACCATCAACGACCAAAGATTTATGATTAATAATGGTGGAGTGACAAATATAGTAATCAATGAATTAAATTTTAATCCAAAGGGTATGACAATCCAAGATTTCCCAAAAGGAAAGGTTGCCATATTGATAGATTTTAATTTTGAAGAAGAGGCAGACAACGCTAAGGTTAAAAAAGAATTGAAAGATATGTTTGCCGAGGAGGAAAAAAATGAAACAACAAGCATTGGACCTAGTAACTAATTTAGATAATTTCTTAATGAATATTGAAAGTATAGCTAAACACCCTTATAGCAAAGGTGTAGATGTAGAAAAATTAATTAAGGACTTAAGAGATTACTGCAATGACTTAAAATCAGGAATTGAAAAAATTGAAGAAGTTACAACAGATTTTGTTGGTCAACCAGACTCAGCCGAAGAAAGCTCTGAAGCGTAATTCGGTACCGTATAACGATTAAAAGGTTTTTATAATATAAAATATTTAATAAAATATTTTTAAAGCGGATTTCGCTTTTTAAATAGCAAAATGAGCCTTTTAAAATAAAATAATTTTTTAATTTTTAAAGAAAGGATTAACCAAATGAAATATTTAGTAGCATGGGCTTGGGAGATGGATGGACATGCCGGAGCAGCAGCAATGGTATGCGACACTCGTCAAGCAGTAAAAGATTATATAGACCAATGTTTAAAAGACGATGAGGGAAACCCTATGGGACAAATTACTTCATCAGATTTAACTGACACTGGATATGTATATTACGGCACATGGGATTGTGGAGATTTCTCTATTACAATTACCAAATTTAAAAATTACAGTGCCATGGTTAACAAAGAGGTCTTTGCAAGAACAGGATAGTTGACAAAGAACTAATAATATGATAAAGTATTATTAAGGAGGAGATATGAGCTATACAAGTTTGCATAATCATACAGAGTATAGTAACTTAAGATTACTTGACTGTATTAACAAAGTAGAAGACATAATTCAGTATGCTCATGATATAGGGCTTAAGGGCATGGCCATTACAGACCATGAAGCCCTATCTGCTCATATCAAGGCATTACGATATTATAAGCAAAAAAAGAAAGACGACGAAACCTGGAACGACTTTAAACTTATTCTTGGTAATGAAATATATTTATGTCGAGATGGTTTGTCAGCAGAGACTTATGAAAAAGGGGAAAAGTTCCCCCACTTTATATTATTGGCCAAGGATGAAATTGGTCATGGTCAATTAAGAGAATTGTCCACCAGGGCATGGAAACATTCATTCACCATGTTCTTAACTAGAACTCCTACATATTATCAAGATGTAGAAGAAATAGTTAAAAGAAATCCTGGGCATCTTGTAGCATCAAGTGCCTGTGTAGGTGGATGGTTAGGTATCTGCAAAATGAATGGTGCAGAACATAATGCTAGAGCATTTATTAAATGGTGTAAGGATTTGTTTGGTGACGACTTCTATTTGGAGTTACAACCAGCAAGATATCAAGAACAAATTGATTATAACAAATGGTTGATTTGGCTTGGTAAGGAAACTGACACTAAATGTATCATAACAACCGATAGTCACTATCTTAAAAAAGAAGATAGAGAAGTGCACTCATCATTCTTAAACAGTAAAGATGGTGACCGTGAAACAGCAGAGTTCTATCAATATACTTATATGATGACTCCAGAAGAGATTGTATCTCTTATGAATGATTACATAGAAGAAGAAGTATTGAAAGAAATGCTAGATAATACCAATGAAATAAATGACAAAATAGCTGTGTATGATTTAGCACAACCTCAAATCGTTCCACACTTAAGTGATGATAGGGTTAAACATCCAGAGTGGAAAATTTGGTTCTCAGCATTTAAGATTAGAGATAAGTTTGAATATTTAAACAAATATTACAACTCTCCATCGGAAGATGACAGGTATATGCTATATCTTGGATTGATGAAGCTACATGAAATGAACCTTCCTCAAGAAAAGAAAGACCAGTACCTAGAAAGACTAGAACAAGAACTAACCGAATGTTGGTTGGTATCAGAACGTCTTGGTCAATCTATTAGTTCTTATTTATTGATGGTTCGTAATATTATTCAAATTATGTGGGACAAAGCAGAATCATTGGTTGGTATATCCCGTGGTTCGGCAGGTGTTATGTTAATTAACTATTTAATTGGCGTTACTCAAATGAACCCATTAGA
>RHMF01000763.1_pt1 | contig 14178 bp, 6 predicted proteins | sample 5365151 | NCBI WGS metagenome assembly RHMF01 (sample SAMN10266501, study PRJNA497801) | feces metagenome | isolation source: feces | host: Bos taurus | place: China: Prairie of Fairy Mountain | collected 2017-08-14 | reverse complement strand
GAGATCGTTGGCTCCTCTTACTTCTACCCCACCGCTAAGGCTGAGTGGGCTGACGTTAAGCAGGGTGTCATCAATGTTCTGCAGCAGGCCCTGCAGGGCAAGGATGTTCAGGAGCTGCTGGATGCTCTGCAGTCCAAGATTGCAGGCTAATTCTCAACTGCATCTAATTATTAACGCATAACTATGGGGCCGGGTCTTCATGGCCCGGCCCATTTTCTATGCAGCCATTTTCAAAGTGATGTCTATGACGGCATTTTGAAAGTGGCTGCAGCACAAACCCTTCAAACCCTGCAACCAAGAACAGGAGGTACCTTAGTGAGCAAGAAACCTTACACACTTAACAGCAAAAAGTGGTTCAATATGATTGAGCCCTACATCTGGATTGCTCCCAGTATTATTCTGATGAGCATTTTTATCATCACCCCCATCTTCACCGTATTCCGCATGGCCTTCAGCGAGGTCAGCAGAACCGGCAAGGTCCGCGGCTTTGCCGGCTTCGATAACTTCATCAGCGTTCTGAGCAATACAGAATTCCCCATGGTGCTGAAAAACACCATCGTCTGGACCATCGTAGTCGTCGTGCTTTCCACGGTTCTGGGCTTCATCCTGGCGCTGATTCTGAACAACAAGTTCAAGGGTCGCAAGATCGCCCGTGCCATCGTGGTCTTCCCCTGGGCCACTACCCTGGTCATCCAGGCCTCCGTCTGGAACTTCATCATCAACAAGGACTATGGCACGCTCAACACCCTGCTCAAGACCCTGGGCATCATCCAGACCAATATCGACTGGACCCCCACACCGGAAGCTTATTTCGCATGGGAGATCGCCTGCGGTATCTTCGTTACCATCCCCTTCGTTTGCTTCACGGTCCTGTCCGGTCTGCAGAGCATCGACGCCTCTTACTACGAGGCATCCACTGTGGACGGCGCCAATTACTGGCAGAAGCTGTTTAACATCACCATTCCCCTGGTCAAGAACAGCCTGACTGTGGCCACGGTGCTGAACATCATCTACGTGTTCAACTCCTTCCCCATCGTCTGGACCATGACCAAGGGTGACCCGGCCTACATGACGGACACGCTGGTCACCTATCTGTACAAGCTGGCCTTCTATAACGCCAGACAAGGTGAGGCTGCTGCCGTCTCCGTGATCGGCTTCTGTATCCTGCTTGTCTGCGCAAGCATCTACATGATTTCCACGCTGAAGAAAGGAGACGAGTAATTATGCGTAAGCCTCTTTCCGTGAAGAGTATGGCCCTGCGGACGCTGCTGTACTTTGTGGTGACTGTGATCTGCGTCGTAACCCTCTACCCCTATTTCGCCATGTTCTGCAGCGCACTGAAGAGCCGCGCCGAGATCTTCTCCATCAACGGCACCATTCTCCCCATCGATGCCAAGTGGAGCAACTTCATCGACATTTGGAAACTGGCACCCATGGGTCGGTACATGCTCAACTCCGTGCTGATCGCCGGTGGCTCCTCTCTGATCGCCATGGTCTGCGGCATTCCCGCAGCTTATGCCCTGGCCAGAATGAAGTTCAAGGGTCAGACCGCTTTCCTGGGCTTCATCATCGTTTCCCAGATGTTTGCCCCCGTGGTTCTGCTGATCGGCATCTACAAGGTCATGTCCAACCTGAACATGTCCAACAGCATCCTTGGTCTGATCTTCATCAACGCCGCATTCAATCAGGCATTTACCATCTGGCTGCTGCGCGGCACCTTCATGAGCATCTCCGCCGAAATGGAGCAGGCTGCTACCATTGACGGTTGCAACCGGATCCAGGCCATGTTCAAGGTCCTGCTGCCCATGGCAGCGCCCGGCATCGTCACCACGCTGATCTTCATCTTCATCAACGCATGGAATGAATACACCGTGGCTCTGTGCCTGATCTCCACCGACACCTTCAAGCCCATGACCGTTGGTATCAACATCTTCAACGGCTATAACATGATCGAGTGGCAGTACCTGTTCGCCGCCTCCATCTTCGCTATTATCCCCGTTGTCATTATGTTCATGTCCATCGAAAAGAACCTGACCGAAGGCCTCACCGCCGGCGGTGTCAAGGGCTAAGACCCGCAATACAAACAAGGGGGAATTCCTCAGGAATTCCCCCTTTCTCAATCAATACATCAGGAGGAATTACAATGAATAAGCCTGTACTTGTGGTAATGGCAGCCGGCATGGGCAGCCGCTACGGCGGTCTGAAGCAGATCGATCCTGTGGACGTGCACGGTAACATCATCATTCACTATTCTCTTTTTGACGCTTACCGGGCAGGTTTCCGCACCGCCGTGTTTGTCATCAAGCCGGAGCTGGAAGAGACCTTCCGGGAAGTCATCGGCCCCAAGGTCCATGAGATCATGGATATCCGCTATGTCCACCAGGTCATGACCGACCTGCCCGAGGGCTTCACTGTCCCCGAAGGCCGCACCAAGCCCTGGGGCACCGCCCACGCAGCTTTGGCCGCCCGCAACGCGGTTGATGGTCCCTTTGCCATCATCAACGCCGACGACTACTACGGCATCGGCGCTTTCAAGAGCATTTACGACTACCTGTGTGATCATCCGGACAGCCCCGACTGCTATGAGTACACCATGGTCGGTTACCTGCTGAAGAACACCGTTACCGACAACGGCAGCGTGGCTCGCGGCGTTTGCACCGCCACTGCTGACGGCTATCTGGCCAATGTTGTGGAGCGCACCAAGATCGTCAAGGGTGAGCGGATGCCTCGCTACACCGAAGACGACGGCGCCACCTGGACTGACCTGCCCGAAGACACCATCGTTTCCATGAACATGTGGGGCTTCACCCGCAGCTATCTGGACGAGGCACAGGCTCGCTTCCCTGCTTTCCTGACCGAAACGCTGAAGGCCAACCCGCTGAAGGGCGAGTACTTCCTGCCCAGCGTGGTCAGCCAGCTTCTGACCGAACAGAAAGCCCGTGTTCGCCTGCTTTCCAGCGCCGACAAGTGGTACGGCGTGACCTACAAAGAGGACAAGCCCGTGGTCGTCGAGGCTCTGGCACGCATGCGTGAAGAAGGCCTGTATCCCGAGAATCTGTGGAATGCCTAAAACAAAAACGCCCGATAGCAGATATCGGGCGTTTTTCTTTTCATCCTTGTCGCAGCGATTGACCTTCCCAACGGTCAGTGGTATAATGAGGAGCAGAACGTATTCGGAAAAGGAGTTTTCCCATGCTATTGGAAGTTTGCGTAGATTCTCTGACCTCTGCCAGAGCGGCCATCGAAGGCGGCGCTGACCGCCTGGAGCTTTGCAGTGCGCTGCTGGCCGGCGGTTTGACCCCCTACACTGCCCTTTTGCAGCAGATCCGCCAGGAATCGGATATTCCGATCCGCTGTCTGATGCGGCCCAGAGCCGGTGATTTTCTCTACTGCAGCGATGAGATTGCGCTGATGTGTCAACAGATCCAGGAACTGGCCTCCGCAGGCGCTGACGGCTTTGTAATCGGCTGTCTGCAGCCCGACGGAGAATTAGACGTCGAGGCGATGAATCCGCTGATCGAGGCCGCTGACGGTCTGGGGCTAACTCTGCACCGCGCAATCGACGTTTCCCGGGATCCTGTGGAAACCTACCGCCAGGCCCAGGTGCTTGGCATCGATACCGTGCTGACCAGCGGCGCTGCCGCAAACTGCCGCTTGGGAGAGTCTGTGATCGCCCAGCTACTGCAGCTGCGGAAGCAGAGCGGCGGCCCCGAGGTGCTGATCGGCGCCGGCGTAGATGCCAACGTCATTCGCCACTACCGACAAGCGCAGTCCCTTGCCCGTGCGTTTCACATGAGCGGCAAGAAAATGGTGGGAAGCGGCATGGTCTTCCGCCGCCAGGGCGTGCCCATGGGCCTGCCGGGCCTGGATGAATGGCATATCCAGCAGACGGATGCCCAAGCCGTCCGGGAAGCCAAAATCGCCCTGCTGGAAACTCTATAATCCATTCCCCTGTGCAACGCACAGGGGAATCCTTTTCTTTATCTAAAGAAAAAGCGCCCCGGAAAATCCGGGGCGCATTTTTTAGGTGATCAGGAATCAGAATTCCTTCTTCTTGCGGGGCAGAACCACCAGGCCCAGTGCGCTGAACATAGCGACGAACAGAGCCGGGAGGATTCGATCGCCGGTTTCAGGTGTCTGGCTGGGATCCTTGTAATCGGGATCGGCCTCACCGCAGTGCTCGCACTCGCCGTCCACATAGCTGTGACCGTCGGCGGGGATCACTTCGCCCTCAGCGATCATGGTCTGGCAATCCAAGCACCAGGTATCGCCGGTGTAGCCATCCTCGGTGCAGGTAGCTTCCTTAGCATCACGCACTTCGGTATGCTCGTGGGGGCACTCTCTGCGGGTCACGTTGATGGTATAGACTCTGACGTCACCATTCTCGGCGGTAACGGTGATGGTTACCACGACAGTGCCGTCCTCACCAATAGTGGTGTCGCTGATCTCAGCGGTGGCCTTGTCATCATTGAGCTTGCACATCAGATTCAGATACTCTTCATCATAGGCAACCTCTGCGGTGTACTCGGTGATCTCGGGATCGAAGTCAGGACTCAGCGTACCGTTGAGGATTTCCAGATCCTTCAGCGTGTTGTCGCCGGAAGGAACATAGTTGCTGATTTCCACAACAGTGTCTTCCTCAGAAACAGCATCTTCCGCATTCCGCTGTTCTGTGGAGATAGTAGCCTCGGTATCAACGATCTCGCCCTCATAGGTAAAGGTCAGGGTTGCCAGAACGTCGCCTGCGGTAATGGCAGCGCCGGCAGCGTAGGCAACTACGAGCTTACCTTCGGCAGCCTCGGAGGTATTGATGGAGAAGAGCACAGAAGCGCTGGTGAAATTCTGGAAGGTCAGCACATCGGCATCGAAGGTGATGACCAGCATACCGTTGGTAACATTCTCCGTCTCGATCAGATCGAACTTGACAGTGCCATCAGCGATGATGACAGCATCGGGAGTTACCTCCTCCTGAGCGGCATCGCCAACGGTGTAGACGGACATCAAAGAGCCGGTTACGTGGTTAGCAACCTGTGCTTCGGCAGCGGGCTGCACAGCGCTCAGCAGGCTCAGGCCCACCAGGTCAGTGACACCCTCCAGGGTGCACAGGGTGGCCAGGGTGTTGGTGGGATCGATCTTGATGTACTGACCGGCCAGGGTGGTCAGCGTTGCGTAGATCATACCGTCGTGGCCAACGCCTGCGCCGCTATAGGCATCAGTACCCTCAGCGATCACCTGGTAGGTGCCGGTGGTGGGATCGATGGCGACCCATGCGTAGCCAGACTCGGTCTGCACATAGGCATGCAGCCAATTGCTGGTGTCGACGGGCTCCTCGGGCTGGTAGTTGGGATCGGCATAGCCGCATTCGCACAGGCCTTCTACGAAGGTATGCTCGGCCTGCTCGACCTTTTCGCCGCATTCGCAGGTCTTCCAGTGGCCATTTTCGTCGTACTCCCAAACGCCCACATTGCTGTGGTCACATTCGGGCTCGGTGGGCTCATCGGCCTCGAAAATGCCGGTCAGTTCCGCATCGGTGTGCAGGATGGCCAGGGTCAGAGCGCCGTCCACATTGCCCAGTGCCTTCAGCGTGCCGGTAGCCAGGTCATAGCTGTACAGTTCCACGCCGTTGGTGCCGTTGACGCTGATGTAGACCAGGTTCTCGGTCATGCGAGCCATGGAAGAGCCGGAAGTAGCCGTCAGATCCAGCTTGGTATCCAGCTGGGTGACAGAAACGCCCGCGCTATTGAGGGTGACCTTACCGTTCTTGACGCAGCTGGTGAGCTTGTATTCATACAAGTTTCCTGCCTGATCCATAATCAGGAAGTAATCATAGTAGGACTTGCCATCCTCGCTCAGTTCAGAGCCCACATAGACGATACCTGCCAGCTTGGTGGCGAAGGTCTTTTCAGCGGTGTAGATCTCCGTATCGCCGCCGGTGTAGCTGGTGAGCAGGAAGGTCATGGGCTTGCCGGAGGAATACTTGCCGTTGGAAACATGCACGACATAGCCGCCCATGGTCTTGGTAACGGTCTCACCGGTGGCGCTATCTACCAGGGTGACCTCGATAGAGGGAACACCGGAGAAGTCAATGGGCGTGTAGTTTGCGTAGGCTGTATCGCCGCCGGTGGGGTTCATTGCATAATCGTTGTACGGATCCACCTGCTGATAAGCGTAGGTGGTATTGCCCCACTTGGTGGTACCGGTTACAGTGATGATCTTGCCGTTCAGAATGCCGCCGGCGACATATTCGGTGTCTTCATCCTTCAGCACTTCATATTCCAGAGTCTGGGTATTCAGCTTGATCCACTGGTAGCCGGAAGCGGTCTTGATGTAGCCGTAGAGGTAGTCCGCCTCTGCGGGTTCCTCAGGCTGTTCGGGATCGGGCATTTCGGGAACGGTCACATTCAGGCCGTCGATCAGGCTCAGGCCCACCAGATCGGTAGCGCCTTCCAGAACGCCCAGCTTGCCCAGCTTTCTGTTCTGCACATCGTAGCTGTAGAACTCGATGCCCTCTTCGGTGGCATGGGAGATGATCACGCCGGCGAAGGTTTCGGTTTCCACATAGGTGATGGACACATCGTCGCCGTCCTCGAAAGTCAGACCGGTGGGAACATAGTCGACTTCCCAACCAGCATCATAAATTTCCCACTTGCCGTCTATGACAATACCGTAAACGCTGAAGGTTTCCAGGTAGCCGTCATAGCCCAGCACGTAGTAGTGATCGAACCAGAAGCCTTCCAGCTCCTCGGACTTGTAGTGGGTGATACCTGCGGGGCAACGATCTGCATCCAGAGGTGCCACCAGGAACTCGCCGGTGGTGTAGTCCTCCAGCAGGGTCAGGTAGTAGCCGCCGCCGGTGAAGCCGCTGATGTAGACAGGCGTGCCGCCCACCTGCACATCGATTCGCTCTTCGATTGCATAGTCCATCAGATTAACGGTCTGCACGGGAGCGGCAGTACCGTCCAGAATGTACATAAAGGGAGCGCCGTCGCCATCAGTGTAGTTGTCACCCTGGGTAACAGTGTAAGCGTTACCGGAAGGATCGATGGCGTAGTAGTGGGTGTTATCGGTGGCATAGATGATGCCCTCGCTGACCAGAGCGCCGGTGTACGCGGCATCGGAGGTGGCCATTTCGGCGTAGTTCATGGTGTTTCCATCAATGGCGACCCACTTGCCGCCCTCTTCAGTCTGGATGTATGCGTGGAACATCAGATCCAGGCTGTCCAGAGGCTTGAAGGTAATGGTGGCGCTGGCGGTTACCTTTTCGCCGGCATCATTGGTCTCATTGGTGGTGGCGGTGATGGTAACAGTGCCAGGCTGCTTGGCGGTGACCAGGCCATTCTTGTTGACAGTGGCGATGGTTTCATCGCTGCTGGACCAGGTAACGCCATTATCAGCAACAGCCAGATAGACCTTGGCAGTCAGCTGCACGGTTTCATCCTCATAAACCTCGGTCTGGTCGGGTTTTACGGTGACAAACAGGTCGTTCAGTGCACTGTAGGAATACAGGGAAACTACGGGCCAGACATCCACGCCGAAGGAGCCCACCTCAACGGGTGCGCAAACCTCAGGCTGGAAAACATACACGGCAGCGGACTCGGTGCCGCTGCGGTAAGCGGTAACGATCAGGTAATCATTGGCTATATCATAGTACAGAGAGCCTCTGCTGGAACCGGCGGGATTGCTCATGCCGGACAGATTCAGACCGGTGCTGCCAATGTGGGTCAGTGCATCGTCATAGACCACGCCCAGGTCGGGATCTTCGAAACCGTACAGAATATCGTGATACAGTTCGCCGCTCTCGGTCATGATGTAGTACTCATGTCCGTGGCGCATTGTGAAGCCGTCATGATAGGTAGTGGAGCCGATGTAGGCGATCAGGGCCGCGGGATCTTCGGAGAAAGCGCTGTAGTTGGAAACTTCATAACCCATGCCGTTTTCCACATCCATGACGCCAATGCACATACCGCCGTTGATGATACCTACCAGACGGTCGAAGTATCCATCGGGAGTCTTGGGGCCGGTTGCAGCATCAGACCACAGCCAGGATTCATGCAGATAGCCGTAGTTGGTCACATCAAAGTTGTTGGCATCCACGCCATACATATGGTTGCCGTCGTGCACATAGAGCACATCCTCGTGCAGGCCACCTGCCAGGAACTGATAGCCCTGGGTCACGAAGTTGCTGGTCCAGTTCTCGGCATCCAGCAGATTGAAGTTCATCCATTCGATGTTGCCTTCGGCATTGTACAGCATACCGTTCAGCTCCACATCCTGGATGCTCTTGACGGTGACAGTGCAGGATGCTGCCAGGTGAGGCATCGCCGCAGTGGTAGCGCTAATGGTAGCGGTACCGGCGCTGACTGCGGTAAGATTACCGGCAGCATCCACGGTAACGACGGAAGCATCGGAAGTGATCCAGTTGAGGGTCTTGTCCTCCAGATGCCAGGGGAGCACATCGTAGGGCATCCGATACTCGGCACCCTCCAGCAGCGTCAGGCTCTCATGGCCCAGCAGCAGCTTGGAGACAATGGTGTCCACTTCCAGCTCAATGGATTCCTTGGGAACAATATACAGACCGGAAACATTCACACACAGGCAGCCCAGGCAATAATCTTCCACGCCGGGGATGGACTCGCCATGGACGATAGAAGCCTTTCCGGTTTCCAGATCGAAGGAATACAGATAGTTGTAGGGGCTACTGGTATTGACCGCAGCTGCCCAGTACAGGATGTCCTTGTCATGATCCCATGCCATGGACTGGATGGTGGGTGCGCCGGTGGTAGGAATATCGTCGCTGTAGATATAGTCACCGGCATAGCCGTAATAGGTGTTATTAACGGGAGTCAGGCCGGAAACAGCGCCGTTCTTCACATCGTCAGCATTCCAGGTGTACAGGTAGACACACTGATAGGTGCTGTCACCGTTGTTGACGGAGTAGAAGTTGCCTTCGTCGTCGATAGCCAGCGTCAGCAGCTTCATGTTCTCTTCGGAGAAGCTCTTGGTTACACCGTTTTCATTGGCGCCCTCGGGACCGGAAATACTGATGGTGTACTGCTTCTCCAGTGCGCCGGTGTACAGATCGATGGTGTAGATGGAGTTATCCTTCATCAGCGCGTAGAGCTTGTTGTCGCTGGTGTTGAAGGCCATATCCTTGATGTTGGCGTAAGCGGGGTCAATGGCAGCCAATGCGCTGTCTGCCCACTCGCCCTGGATGGCCACACGCAGCTGGTTGGTGTCGGTAACCATATAGACATGGCCGCCAACATACTCTGCCGCGATGACAGAGAAGTCCACATTGGCAACGTCCATGGTGCCGCCATAAGAGGGATCAACAGCCAGATCCACATCGCCGCCGTAGTAATACAGATTCTCGGGATCGATCTCCAGCCAGCTGTTGTCGCTGCCCAGCGTCTTGGCGTTGGTGAAGCCGTACATTCTGCCCTCGAAGTCATCCAGGCCATCGTTGTAGACCAGCTCATAGTAGACTTCGTTGCCGGCATAATCGGCTACCATGATCAAACACTTGCGGTTGACACGGATGTCTTCCATGTCGATGATGGTTTCGGTAACGGTATTGGCCTCGTCCTGGTCAACACCGCTGACAGCCAGAGCCTGCGCGCCGCTGGCAGTCAGAACGGCCACAGCCGCCACATACTGGTTATCCTTAGCGGTGATCTTCAGATCGCCGTCTTCCAGTTTTTCCACGTTCAGCAGTTCGGGAGCAGTGCCGTCGACGGTGAAGGAATAGGTGTGATAAGCGCCGTCGCCAATCTTGCCGGAAGCCATCAGCTCCAGCAGATCATCCGTGCTCAGAGGGCCGTCGGTCTCATAGTATTCGGGAACAGCGAAGAAGCCGATGGTGAAGCGATCGCCTTCCTGGAAACCGCCCAATTGCTCGGGCGTATACCAGATGCTCAGGCCGGCCTGGTTGACATTCAGCCAGTACTGCTGGTTCTGGTAGAAGTAGGCGGAAGGCACCTGATCATCGGAAACCGCATCCACCACATTGCCGTCCTCATCCATGACGAAGAACATAAAGGCAGCGTTACGGATCAGAGAGCTGACCATATCGCCGATCTCCATGCTGGGACGGATGGCGGTCTTATGGGCGGGGAAGGTATCCTCGACAACATAGGGGTTGCCCACGAAGGTGTGCTCGTAGTCATCCTCGTCAAAGAAGGTCAGGTAGTTGAGCTGACCGGTGTAGGGGAAGACGAAATCGGTGCCATTTTCGGTGGCGTACAGATACTCCTCGTAGTTGGCACGGTCGTACATGGAAGCATCGGACCAGTTGCCGTAGAAGCCCAGAACTGGGATGGAGTGGGTGGGCAGGGTTTCGCCATCCTCAGTAACCAGAGGCTTAACATTGACGAAACCTTCCACATAAGCACCGTTGGTGTAGACGCTGTCCAGATGTGCCTTGGTCTCTTCACTGAGGGTCATGGACACGGTGATGGTGACCGTATCGCCAGGCTGGACAACGAAGTAGCCTTCGCCGATGGAGGCCAGCAGCAGGTGTGCGTCATAGCTGCTGACAGTGCCGTTTTCGCTGACATCAGCGATCTGGTCGATGGTGGACAGATTGCCGGACACATAGTCCAGAATGATCAGTGCGTCCTTTTCATCGGTGACGCCGTCGCCATTGAGGTCGCAGCTGTAAGCTTCGCTGGCATCGATGTAACCGCCCTCAACGGCGTAATCCACAGCCATGTTCAAAGGCGTAGTGGCAGTATCCGCATAGGTGATGCCATTGACGGTATAGGTATTTTGGGTGAAGAAATTGCCATTGATACTGAAGACCTGGGCAGCCTCACCGAAGTTGTTCAGCGTAAAGCTGAAGGTGTAAACGCCTGTGCGGTCAGGGTCATCGCCCAGTTCTGCCTTGACCTTGCCGTCTGCTGCACTGGAGGCAGCGGCAGGATCCATCATAATGTAGGACTGAGCCAGGATCACGCTGGCCAGGTTAGCCAGGCCTGCGCCCTGCTGCATAACGGGGTAGAAGTTCTCGCCGTCCAGCAGAGGTTCGGCAGTGGACATCAGCAGGCTGGTTGCCAGCACGCGGCTGCTGATTCCCAGCTTGGTATCCAAACCGGTTTCCTTGATGTACTGCATTGCCAGAGCGGCCATACCGGCGATCTGGGGAGAAGCCATGGAAGTACCGGAGTTATTGTAATAACCCTTGCCGCTGGGATCTTCACCGTCGACAGAATAGATATTGCCGCCGGGTGCAACGATCTCAGGCTTCAGTTCCAGGCTACCGGGAACGCCCCAGGAGCTGAAGTCGCTCATCTGGTAAGCAGCGCCATCGATCACGGAGGTGACCTTGTCAGAGATGTACATGGTGCCCTTGAAGTACTGCGCACCGTTTTCGCCGGTGACAGTCTGGCCAGCATTCTTGATCTTCGTACCATCGATCAAGCTGACGGAAACAGCAGGCACGGTGGGGAACTCATAGCCATCCATATTCATGACCAGCGCGCCCTCAACATTGTTGTAAACGATGGTAGCGATAAAGCCGGCCTTGATGGCATTGTTGGCCTTTTCTGCAAAATTGATGGTGCCTCTGGAGCAAACCAGAATGGTGTTGGGTGCAATGGTGCCGCCCTCTGCCTCGACCACGGCAGCGATTTCCTCAGCGGTGCCGATGCCGTCGATGTAGATGAAGTTTACATCGCCTGCCACTTCGGTCAAAGAGGGCAACTGGGTATAGTCGGAGAACTGGCTCTTCTCATAGAAGATGACCTCATCGCCGACCTGGATGTAATAGTTGGTCAGGCCTGCATTGTCAACAGAGCCAACAGCCAGGGTGTTGGTGGAAGCGGCGGGAGTTGCGATCATAGCATAATCCACGTCTTCCACATACAGGTGGCCGGTACCGCTATAGCTGTACTCGGACCAGTAACCGGAGTTACCGGCAGCCACGGCCACGATCACGTCGTTTTCAGCCAGGCTGTCCAGGATGCGCTGATAGTTGCCATGTCTTCCAAAGCCCTTGTCAGCACCCAAAGACAGGTTGACAACATCACAGCCCAGCATGATAGCGTCTTCGATAGCAACCATGTAGTCGGCATCATAGGCGCCGCCATTCTTGCCGAAGACCTTCATGATGATCAGCTGTGCATCGGGCGCTACGCCCTGCATGGCAACTTCTGCCATAGCGCTGACAAAGCCGTCACCGGAGGGAATGTAGCTGTTAGCACCGGCGATACCGGCAACATGGGAGCCGTGGCCGCCCTTGGTGTCATTGTCATGGGTCACATCAAAATCCCGGTCCACGTAATTGATACCGAAGGGGACCTTCTCGTTGATGTAGTAGGCGCCGGAGGTTACGCCCTCCAGATGCTGCACGAAGGGATAGATATTCAGATCTTCCAGAACTGCGGCCACATCTTCAGCGGTCAGCAGGTCCAGAGATTCGATATATTCCTCTACGGACATATTTCTGGCAGCAGCGTTCTGTGCCAGGGCATACAGATAGGCTTCGCTGTCGAAGCTCTGATGATCCAGGTCCAGACCGGTATCGATGATGGCGATACGGCTACCTGCGCCGGTGTAACCGGCAGCCCATGCAGCAGTAGCACCCGTCATCTGGGTAGAGGTGGACATCATGGGGTCAGCGGTCGTGCCGTCGGTCTGCAGCGGTGCGTACTGGTTCTCCAGGAACACTTCCTTAACGCCTCTGACAGCCGCGATCTCATCGATCTGACCGTAAAGGACATTGGCGGAAATGATATTGGCTGCCAGGGTCAGATTCCAGACCACGTCCAGCTTCTCACCGTCCAGGACCTGCTCTTCGATCCGTGCGGCGATGGCTTCCTGGTCCTCCTGCAACTGATCACGATATGCCATAGCAAGCTCATTGGATGCTATGTCAGCCGTGGAGAACAGTTCCAAAGTGGCTGCCTTATTCAAGACAATGGATACACGGACCACATCCGTGTCCGCATAAGGAACTGCTTCCTCTTCCTGTTTTACCTGCGACTGCGGCAGGCGCACATTGGCATCAATGCCATGTACCTGATGGAAAGGGAGGTAGTTGCTGATAGCAGCGTCCACCTTTTCGCGCCAATCGACAGCGAAAGAGGTCTGGGGACACATGCCGATCATCATAGCCAGCACCAGCAGGCTCGTGATGATCCGTTTCATCACACTATTCTTCTTCATAACGTTTCTCCTTTTCTGCTGGCCCGCATATTTGCAGGCCGATTTCAAAAAGTACACCCTAATTTTACCACGAAGCAAGAACACCTGTCAACCCACAATGCACAACTTGTTACAAAAATTTGAACATCAAGGGCATGTTTTTTGTAAAAGATAAACAAAACCCCAAAATGTCGAAACCGCCCTTCCCTATCCGATAGCAAAAAGAAAGCCACACCAAATGGTGTGGCTTTTCTTTTTGGCAGGTGTAAACTTAATGTATATTCGCTTATTTTGAACCATCACGCAAATAAGCCTGAAGAACTTCTTCTACTTCATTTTCGTCTGGGATGGTATAATCTGTAATTTCATTCATTAACCAACTAAAATATTGCGTCATTGCCTCAATGAAAGATGTCAGGATTTCCTCGATTGTCCAGTGTTCCGTCCTAACCGGCAGTTCGATCACAGGAATATCGTTTGGATCGTTAAATGCAGGATATGTTGTAAAATCAGCCCAGTAAAACCTGTAGCCGACTCGTTTGCCATTTCGGTCAATCAAATAATGGTTGCACTTGAAATCCACCCACAAGGTTACCGGCAAGTAGAAATGATCTTCAACCCAGTGTACAAACCGTTTTAGTTCTTCTCTGGTTTCCTCCGGAACCTTCTTGTCAAAGCCGATATCAAAATTACCAGCAATATCAGGTCCAGTTTGAATTTGAAGATTCTTCGCTCTATTCCACAAGTGATTTTCTCTCATTGCGCTCACCTCTTGTAACATTATAGCTAAACATGCATTACTTTGCAAGCGGCAGAGGATGAGGGATTCGATTTAATCAAGGTTGCGCTCCGTCAAGCCGTCGCGCGCGGCGCTCATCCGCGCCGCATTTAATCTGTTCGAATCCCTCTATCCGAGGCGAAAATAAAAACACCACCCAAATGGGTGGTGTTTTTATTTTGGCAGAGGATGAGGGATTCGAACCCCCGCAAACGGAGTCAGAGTCCGGTGTGCTACCGTTACACAAATCCTCTATG
>RHMF01003346.1_pt1 | contig 14184 bp, 8 predicted proteins | sample 5365151 | NCBI WGS metagenome assembly RHMF01 (sample SAMN10266501, study PRJNA497801) | feces metagenome | isolation source: feces | host: Bos taurus | place: China: Prairie of Fairy Mountain | collected 2017-08-14 | reverse complement strand
TCTTCGCCGTTCAGGCGGTAGGATCAGTCCTTTGGGCCCTCGTCATCCCTAAGTTCCGTAACATAAAGACCGCCTATGTCGTCAGTCTCCTTGTCGGAGCCGTCGGCTTTGCCTCAGTGTTCTTCATCCATGACCAGTATCTGCTGTTCATCTCATTCCTCCTCATCGGAGTGGCTTGGGCCGCAATGCTTGCCGTTCCTTTCACCCTCCTGACCAACTCACTTTCAGGAGACCATATCGGAACATATCTCGGTCTTTTCAACGGTACGATATGCCTTCCTCAGATCGTAGCGGCTGCATGCGGAGGATTTGTCCTCAAGCTTGTCGGCGGCGCTCAGGTGAGCATGTTCATCGTTGCCGGAGTACTTCTTGTGCTCGGAGCGATATCGGTCTACTTCGTGAAAGAAAAAAAGGCCTAAATTTGCAAAACAATAAAACTAACCAAATACAATTCATTTATGAATAGAATAATGACTCTTTGCGCAGCCTTGATGTTCTCATGCATCATGGGTGCTCAGGTATTCGCTCAGGGCGGATATGAAGTCAAGGGTATAGTCAACGACCAGCTTGGTCCGGTCATCGGAGCAACTGTCCTCGAGCAGGGCACGACCAACGGAACTGCGACAGGCATCGACGGTGACTATGTCCTCGTAGTGTCAGGACCGGACGCCCTCGTTGAGGTCAGCTGCATCGGATATGCGACTCAGGTCTATGCCGCTTCAGCTCTCCCGGCGACAATCACTCTTGTCGAGGATGCAATGTTCCTGGATGACGTTGTTGTCATCGGATACGGTTCTCAGAAGAAGAAGGAAGTGACAGGATCGGTGGCATCCGTAAAGGCAGAGGATTTCAATGCCGGTGTCAAGACAAGCCCGGTAGGACTCCTCCAGGGTAAGGTTGCAGGTCTGAACATCATCAGGACCACAAGCGACCCGACCAGCACAGGCTTCAACGTACAGATCCGTGGATTCTCTACTCTCGACAAGGGAGCAGGTACATCTCCGCTTTATATCGTGGACGGAGTGCCTGTAAGCAACATCGATAATATCTCTCCAGATGAAATCGCATCAATGGACGTCCTCAAGGACGGTTCAGCTGCCGCAATCTACGGTACCCGCGGTACAAACGGTGTGATCATCATCACGACAAAGCGTGGAGACAATTTCTCTGAGGTTGCTCAGACAAGGGTAGAATATTCAGGATATGCATCTCTCTCTATGCGTAACGGAGATCTCGGAATGGCTACTCCTGAGGAATTCGTAAAGCTTGAAGAACTTTCCGGAGGTGCTGTAAAGCCTACCATCATTGCTGATAAGGACGGTAATTATGTGCTTACAGACTGGATGGATGAACTGACAAGAGACGTAGCTGTGACCCACAGCCACAATGTTGCCATCGTCGGTTCTTCAAGCAAGTTCAACTACCGTGCTTCAGTTGCATACAAGAATGCAGAAGGTATCGCGAAGAACAACAACCGCGAAGAGATCCTTGCAAAGATAGCAGCTTCGCAGAAGGCTCTCAAGGGCTGGCTCGAGCTTCAGTATGACTTCTCGTACATGCACTACCGCAACGATTATTTCTGCGGTGACTTCAAGCAGGCTGCCATACTTAACCCTACGACTCCAATCTATGATCCGGCACAGAAAAACGGATACTATCTCCCTCAGGGTACAGGTATCACCAACCCAGTCGAGAGCATGAATCAGAAGGAGTCTTATCAGGACGGAAACTACTTCCGTGGCTCTATCAAGGCTACTGTGAACATCAAGCCGGTAGAAGGACTTCGCATCAGCGGATTTGCTGCAGTCGAGGAAGGCGATAACCGTAACTTCTGGGCCAACAAGACCATCAATACCGACCTTGAAGGCTCTGGTAAGGCAGGTAGAGGAAGCAACTTCAGCTTCAGCAAGCTCTTCGAACTTACCGCTGACTATTCGCGTACTTTCGGTAAGCATCATGTAGCTGCAGTCGCAGGTTTTTCATATCAGAACTTCCTGTATGACGGCCAGAATATCGAGAACAAGGGTTTCCCTACAGAAAGCATGAAGTATTACCAGATCGGTAACGGAGATGCCGAAAAGACATATCTGAACGCTTCGTCATACAGAAACTCAAACACTCTCGCCGCTTTCTTCGGCCGTGTCAACTACAACTACGCTGAGAAATATCTGGCCTCGGTATCACTCCGTCGCGAGGGTTCTTCACGCTTCGGTATCAACAACAAGTGGGGATGGTTCCCTGCAGTCAGCCTCGGATGGAGAATCACTGGTGAGGAATTCATGGAAGGCAAGGACTGGGCGAACGAGCTCAAGCTCCGCGCCGGATTCGGTGTGACAGGTAACAACCTCGGTTCCGACCTCAGGTCTGTTGCCATGCTCTCGAACGGCGGTACATTCTGGTACAACGGTGCTTATGTATATACCTACGGAGTATCACAGAACGTCAATCCTGACCTTCGTTGGGAGAAGAAGTTCGAGTACAACCTCGGTCTCGACTACGCATTCCTTGACAACCGTCTCTACGGTAGCCTGGATATCTACTATCGTCAGACCCGCGACCTCCTCTGGGTCTATTAGGTTCTTACCCCTCCATACCAGTATCCTACTCTCCTTGCCAATGCAGGACAGATGGACAGCTACGGAGTGGAGCTTGCAATCAGCGGCGTTCCTGTGAAGACCGACAACTGGACATGGGTGTCAACTCCTACAATCTCATTCAACCGCAACGTCATCACCAAGCTTTCTGATCCAAGCAAGGGCTTCAACTACAAGCAGACAACTTCAGGCGGAGTCGGTGAAAACGGTATCATGAACACCAATACCCAGATCCTCATAGAGGGCGAGAGCGTAGGTTCGTTCTATGGATATAAATTCGTTACAATCAAGGACGGAAACTGGTTCTTCAAGACCCCTGCAGGTGGTTATGTGGACACAGCGACAGCTGCTGAGGCATACCGTCAGGTCGTAGGAAACGCTCAGCCTCTGTTCACATTCGGATGGAACAATACAGTGCGCTGGAAGAATCTTGATGCATCTATCTTCTTCCGTGGAGTTTATGGCAACGATGTCCTCAACCTTACAAGATGGGCATACGGTCCGCGTCCGAATGCAGCTGACAATGTATTCATGAAGGATATCTCAAAGAAGAAGACCGTCCTTTCAAACAAGGCTCTCTTCACCGATTACTATCTTGAGAACGGATCATATATCAAGCTTGACAACGTCACAGTAGGATATACATTCAGATTCAAGGAGAATTCAGTAATCGACAACCTCCGCATTTATCTTACAGGTCAGAACCTCCTGACAATCACCAAGTACAGCGGACAGGATCCTGAGGTGAACACTACAAGCGTCTGGGATGCCGGAATCGACTATTGCGACTTCTATCCGACAGTTGCAAATGTTCAGTTCGGTCTTAACATTTCGTTCAAATAATAAACTGCTGCAAGATGAAAAGATTGTTTTACATAATAGCTGCATTTGCAGCAATCACAGCTTCGACAGCATCATGTTCAGGACTTCTGGATGAGGTGAACTACGGTAACCCTACCGTAGAGGATATGATGTCAAGCGAGGAGAATGTCGTTCTGCTTGTCGGACAGATCTATGCAGACCTTAAGTGGACACACGACCACTGGGGATATTGGGGACTTACGACCATCACTGGTGACGAAGGTCTCTGCGTACCGAGAAACGGCGGTAACGACTGGAACGACGGTGGATATTGGCTCAAGCAGAATACCCATACATGGGACCACAGAGGTGACGCCATCAAGAATGTGTGGAATACCACAATTTCCGGCGCAGTTCTCTGCAACCAGGTCATAGAGACCCTCAACAGATACAAGGACTCGATGACTGAGGCCGTTCATGCCCAGTATGTCGGTGAGGTTGAAGTGCTCCGTTCATATTATTTCTACCTCCTTTTCGACTGCTTCGGAAGAATCCCTTATACCGAGAAGTTCGAGGAGGCTACAGGCCCGCTTCTCGAGCCTCAGGAAGTATGGTCAAACCTTGTTGCAGTACTCGAGCGCAATGCGCCTAACATGGCGGTCGTTACTGACGGAAACCGTGCAACACAGTACGGAAGGACAACTCAGGGTTTTGCATATGCTCTCCTTGCGCGTCTCTATCTGAACGCACAAGGCTTCGGATGTACCCCTGACAACGTATTCAAGACAGTTGCAGCTCCAGAGCAGTATAAAGGCTCATTCTATGACAACTGCGTAAGATGCTGCGATGCAGTCATCAACTCAGGTTCTTACTCTATCGAGAGCGACTATTTCGCAAACTTCAAGATTGAGAACAATGCCAGCCGTGAGAATATCTTCGTGATCGTTGAGAACGGTCTTACAGACGACTCACGCAGCAACGGCTCAATGAGCAACAAGCTCCGTATCGTCCAGAATACCCACCACTACGGTGTACAGTTCGCATTCAACATGCTTCTCGACACATGGAACGGCTTCTGCGCACGTCCAAAGTTCCTCGAGCTTTACGCCGAGACAGACGTGAGAGGCCCTGGTAACGAGAAGAACGGAACAGCAAATACAAAGCAGTGGGGATGGTTCCTCGGCCCTGTCTACAAGTCAGGCAGCACAACAGATATGTATCTTGACGAGGACGTTATCGACGAGAAGAATCCTAACGGAACGCCGACTGTCATCCATGCAGAAGTTTCCAGCCTTACCAATGCCCACAACTTCGACGGAGCACGTCTCAACAAGTGGGAGATTGACAAGGAAAGCAAGTATACATACTGTGAAAATGATTTCGTACTGATGCGTTATGCCGATGTGCTCTGGATGAAGGAAGAAGCTATCCTTCGCGGTGGTGCAGGAGCTTCTGGAGTCAATACCGATGACTTCAGGACCATGCTTGGCCGTGCATTCGCTTATGACGGAAGCTCGGCAGACAAGTTCAAGGCAGCTTATCCTGACTTCCTCACTCTTGAGGGAATCCTTGACGAGCGCGGACGTGAGTTTACATGGGAGATGGTCCGTCGTCGCGACCTCATCCGTTACAATAAGTTCAACGACATTCAGTATGTGACTGATGCAAAGGCTAAGCAGGAGTGCCGCAAATGGTTCCCTATACCATTCTCAGTACTCGAGAAGTCACTTGTCGTAGATGGAAAGAAGGTCTGGACACAGACACCAGGATATGAAAATCTTTAATAATCACTAAACCATTTATCAATTATTTTATGAAAAAGATCATTTACATTATCAGCGCTTTGGCACTGATGGCAGGTTTCACAGCCTGCACAGAGAAAGAGGGTGATGACATCAACCTTGATGAAATCGTACTCGACGGATTCTATGTTTATGGTGAGGCTACCGGAGCCGGCACAAGCGTTCTTTCAAAGAATGCAATGTCTGCAGGATCAAACGAGGTAGAGAAGAAGGTTCGTACAGGTATGTTCGAGAAGTATATCTGGCTTGAGGCAAACAAGGACTTCTCTCTTATCGAGAACTCAGCAGGAAACAAGACTTTCTATGGAGCAAAGCTCGTAGAGGTTAACTATGGTTATGACGAGAATGATCCTAACTGCAAGAACTTTGCTGACAACCCTAACATGAAGATTCAGCAGGGTCTTCTTATCGTAGGTAAGGATGCTCCTGCAATGCAGGTTAAGGAGACAGGTCTCTACCACATCGTTCTTGACAACAACGCAAACGGTGACCTTCCTGACGGTCCTCAGATCATCGTCCAGAAGGCTGACTGGGGCGTTCGTGGCGGTATGAATGGCTGGGGCTTCACAAAAGGTGAGGTAACTCCAGGCGAGGACGGTACCATTACTTATACATGGACTGATCAGAAGCTTGCTGCTGGTGGTGAGTTCAAGTTCGCTTCTTGCCACGGTTGGAAGATCAACCTCGATGTTGACGGCAAAGTAAAGGCAGAGGTCAGCCTCGGTCTTGACGATGAAGGAAAACTCAACAACAACGCAAACAACAACATCAATGTAGGTGAGAAGGGTGGTCTCTACAAGATTACTCTTGTTTACAGTCCAAAGGCTGGCGCAATTGCAGATTCATTCACTTATAATGTTGAGCTTACTCAGGAGTCAACCACTCCGACTACAATGTACATTATCGGTAATGAGTTCGGTAATTGGGATTGGTCATCACCTGCAGTAGTTGACATGATTCCGGTATATGGTGCAGAGGGATGCTTCTGGGCTATCCGTTATATGACAACAACTACAGAGTTCAAGTTCTGCGCTCTCAAGGAGTGGAACGGTGACTTCTGCAAGCTTGATACAAATACAGGATTCATTACTCCAAACAATAACCAGGTTGAGGCTGCAGGTCTTTATATGATTTATGTTGACCTCCTCGGCAAGAAGGTAGCAGTTGAGCCAGCTAAGGTATATGGTATCGGCGATGCATTCGGAGGCTGGGATGCTGCTAAGTATGCATTTACCGTTGCTGCAGACGGAAAGGCTACAATCGCTACTACTGTTGCCGGTAACCTTCGTATGCACACTGTATTCTCAGGCAAGGCAGATTCAGTTGAAAACTGGTGGCATATGGAGTTCAATATCTATGACGGTAAGATCGTTTACCGCGGAGGTGGAAATGACCTGAAACCTGATGTCCCTGTTACTGCAGGTCAGACAGTAACTCTCGACTTCAACGCTGGTACAGGTTCAATCAAATAATCTGTAATACATAGACTTACCCATGGGGCGGGCTTCGGCTCGCCCCTTTTTGTGTTCGTCGCGGTTTTCCGACCGTTCGTCCAGATAATCCTACTGCTCGGGAGACACCCTCTGGAATCCTCTTCTAAATTATATAATTTAGCAGTCTTCATGCTCAGGCATGTGATTAACCATATGATTTATGAACCGTAAATTCTATTCTTATCTTCTTATTTTCGCTCTGGTTGCAGTGGCAGCTGTCTCTTGCGGCGACAAGATACTTCCGAGCGAAGAAGACATCTACAACTCATCGGCAAACGAGAGCTTTGTCGAAAATCCACTCGCGAGCGAAAACGCATCCCGCATATGGACTACTCCGTCGACTCCGGATGCTGACTCTCCGCTGACCATATCCTTCAAGGCAGGCAAGACATCGCCGCTCAAAGGTTACACAGGCGAAGTGTATGCCCACATCGGTATCCTTGAGTACGGCACATGGAAATACGTTCAGGCAGAGTGGACCGAGAATATTGACAAATGCAGATTCACCAAGGATCCGGACAACTCCGATACATGGCATCTGGAGCTCAAGCCTACAGTGCGCGAGTATTTCGCAAGCGGTACAACTCCTGTCGTACAGATCGGAATCGTGATCCGTAATGTGGACGGCACTGCAAAGGGTATTGAAGAAGACAGCTTCATCGCTGTGACCGATACCAGATACAAGCCTTTCGAGACAGCCGCTCCTGTAGCCAAGGCCATGCCTTCAGGCTGCCGTTACGGTATCAATGTGGTCGACAACAGCACGATAACCTTCGTTCTCCACGATCAGGATACAAGAGGCGAACATAAGGACTATGCCTACATCATGGGCGACTTCAACAACTGGACCCTCAGCAACGATGACAAGAGCCAGATGTACCGTGACGATGCTAACGGCTGCAACTGTGACAGGTCTCGACCCTGACAAGGAGTACAGATATCAGTACCATGTCGGCGAAAAGCCTGATGCTGCCGGCCAGCCTGATGCTGTCGTGCGTCTGTCAGATGCATTCAGCGAGAAGATACTCGACCCGAGCAACGACCCTTGGATCAACTACCACCACCAGATCTATCCTGAGTCTGAGATGGTATATCCGGTCGAGGAAGGCGCTTCCGGACTTGTATCATGTGTGAAGATAAACAGAGATAAATTCGCCTGGGATCCGTTTACGGTCAAGAATCAGGACTGCCTCGTAATCTACGAGATGCTCTTCGGCGACTTTACAGAGACAGCAGATATCGCAGGAGCCCTCCAGAAGCTTGATTATCTCCAGACATTGGGAGTGAACGCTGTGGAGCTCATGCCTATACAGGAGTTCGACGGCAACGAGAGCTGGGGTTACAACCCTACCCACTATTTTGCTCTCGACAAGGCATACGGAACCCGCGAACAGTACAAGACATTCATCAACGAATGCCACAAGCGAGGCATTGCAGTCATCGTCGATGTGGTATATAACCACAGCACAGGAGCATCTCCGCTGGCAAAGATCTACTGGGGACCGGACAACAAGACCGCGGTCAACAACCCGTACTTCAACGTCGACGCAAAGCATCCTTTCAATGTCTTCCACGACATCAACCACCAGAACGCCTTCATGCAGGATGTGGTCAAGAGAAGCCTCGTCTATCTGATCGAGGAGTACAATGTCGACGGTTTCCGTTTCGACCTCTCGAAAGGATTCACACAGAGCACTTCAGGCTGGGACGGACAGGATCAGGCGAGAATCAACCTCATCCTTGACTATAACAAGGCCATCAAGGCCGCTGATCCCGACTCGTATGTGATCCTCGAGCACTGGGGACAGTACAGCGAGGAATCCCAGTATGTCAGGAACGGAATGCATCCTTGGAAGAAGATGAACTCCCAGTATATTACAGCAGCCGAAGGAAACGGCTCATCCGACCTTTCAGGTGCATATCCTTGGCTTGATGCTACATACGGAGCGTCCGGCTGGGTGACCTTCATGGAGAGCCACGACGAAGAGCGAATGGCCTACAAGCAGCTCAAATACGGATATGGCGACGTAAAGACCAGCCATGCAGAAAGAATGCAGAACCTTGCCCTCAATGCGGTATGCTTCCTTGGAGTGCCGGGACCGAAGATGATCTGGCAGATGGGAGAACTCGGATATGACTACAACAAGTGGTGTACTCCGGACGGCGTCGACAAGACCGGTACAGGAGAATACGAAACCTCGAGGAAACCTGTGAAATGGGATTACCTTCAGGATGCCGAGCGCAAGAAAGTCTATGATGTATATTGCGCAATGAACAGGCTCCGCAACAACAATCCTGACCTTTTCGGCAAGACAGTCAACTTCACATGGCAGCCTTCGGGATGGCCTCTTAAGACATTCGAGTTGACATCAGGAAGCAAGAAAGTATATGGCTATGCCAACTACAACGGTAAGAGCGAAGCTGCTCAGAATCTGACAATACCGTCAGGTACATGGACAGACTGCCTTTCAGGCAAGACCGTACAGGGAGGAACCTACACTCTGAATCCGGGCGAGGCCCTCGTACTCGTTAACTCTGAAGTGAAATAAATTAGAAGATCTGGAATATGAAGAAATATATATTTGCCATCAGTATTCTCTGTGCCGCCTTGGCTTCGTGCGTAAAGGATGAGCAGGCTGGCCTCTCAGGCGACGGTACAGTCACTTTCAGAGCATCATATGCAGAGTCAAAGACAGTCCTTGACGGCCTTACACCCATGTGGACCCCTGAAGACAAGATCTGTATCTACGATGGAGAAAACAATGAATTCTCAAACACACTGACAGCCCCTTCGGCAACAGCTGAATTCAAGGGAGTGCTTGCAGGAAAGGGACGTCAGCATTATCTGGCTGTGTCACCGTACAGCCCGGATGTAACCTTCTACCTTCTCGGCAAGACCGTATACGGCCTTATAGTGCCTCAGGAGCAGACAGCAGTAGAAGATTCATACGACCCTTCTGCCCTGTCTTCGATCGCGTATACGACTACCAACGAGCTCAGCTTCAAGAACCTCGGATCGCTCGTGAAGTTCAAGATCATATCTGACGGAGTCACTTCCGTTACATTCGTTGCTGGAAACAGCGAAAACGTCGGAGGAAACTTTTTCGCCGCATATGACAACCCTATGCGCATCAATGTCAAGGAAGGAGTCGACAGAGTAACCCTCAATGGTGATTTCAAGAACGGTTCTACTTACTACCTTGTTACCCTTCCTGCGACCCTCAAGAACGGATTCAAGGTCCTTCTCAACGGAAATATCGAGTCGATGAAGGTGACCTTCCCTGTAGACCTTGCCAGAAGCGGTCTCGTCAACATCGGCACCCTGTCTCTCGATCCGAACAAGTCCGAACTCCCTGAAAGCGGAGAAGAGACTCCTGGCGGGAACGAAGGGGAGAATCCGGGAGGAGAAGTAGGTACCCCTAGCGGATGGTGTGTGCTCGGAAGTTTCAACAGCTGGATCACTTCAGATTATCAGCTTTACGATGACGGAACATATTATGTCGCGAAGAATGTCAAGCTGATGAACAACCTTGACGGTCAGGGCACAGGATTCAAATTCACCCATGCTGACCTCGGCTGGAAGGGAGTAGCATCTGAGGCCCCTCTTGCTGCCGGTACATGGCACAAATTCAACGGCGAGGCAAATATCCACCTCTCAGACAATATAGCATACGATGTCTACATGTCGAAGGACGGAGCGGCCTTCTGCGCAGTAGCGGCCGGAGCGACCGTTCCTGAATATACAACCGGCGGCGGAAACACCGGTGGCAACACAGGCGGTGAAGTCGAGGGAGGAAGGACAATTTACCTCAATGCCGGCGGATCGACCCTCTGGGACCAGGCTGGAGCATGGTTCGAGGTGTGGAGCTGGAAGACCGGAGCGGAGGGATCGTGGTATTCGATGAAGTCAACTTCGACAGCAGGAATCTATGAGTGCAGCGTGCCTCAGGAGAACTCCAACATCATCTTCGTCAGAAGAGGCCCTGGAATGACCCAGGGATGGGATGCAGAGGTACACTACTGGAACAAGACAGACGACCTTTCTATTCCTGCCGGAAGCAACTGCTATACGATAACAGGCTGGGGAGGAAAAGACGGCACCTGGTCGACCAGATAAAAATCCTATTGTGGTCCGCTAATTGCAAATTTGAGAAATTCAAAATTGAATCAGCGGACTTATGAAAGCAATAAGACATATATGCGCTGCCCTTGCATTGATATGCACGGGTGGCGCATCCGTTTTCGCCCAGGGCGGATACGTGATAAGCGGTACGGTCGTGGATAAGGAAGGTCCGATAATAGGAGCGGCTGTGGTGGAACAAGGGACGCAGAACGGAACATCGACAGGCATCGACGGAGATTACTCCCTGACAGTCTCAAGTCCTGATGCGCCGGTCGAGATCAGCTGTATAGGATATGTGTCCCAGACATTCCAGGCCTCACAGATGCCTTCGACCGTCACAATGAAGGAAGACAATCAGTATCTGGATGAAGTCGTCGTCATAGGGTACGGAACGGTAAGGAAAGACGACCTGACCGGCTCCATATCTGCTGTAAAAGCTGATGACATCAACAGAGGCGCCGTAGTGAATACCCAGGACCTGTTGAAGGGAAAGGTGGCAGGACTTCTTGTGATCCCTGGTGACGGCGGCCCGGGCTCTGGTTCCCGCATCAGGATCAGAGGCTCAGCCTCGCTCAATGCGTCGAATGATCCTCTCATCGTCATCGACGGAGTGCCGGTGGCCAGCGGAGCAGCAGGCGGGATGTCCAATCCTCTCGACCTCCTTAATCCCAACGACATAGAATCCTTCTCAGTCCTGAAGGATGCGTCGGCAGCAGCCATTTACGGCTCGAGAGCCTCCAACGGAGTTATCCTCATAACGACCAAGAAAGGCCTCGGCGGCCAGCCTAAGATAACATACAGCGGCAGTTTCAGCGTCCAGACCAATACCCGTACGGTGCCGGTCATGAACGCTTCGGAACTCAGAAGCTTCTACGGGGAGATATATCCTCAGGGGACAGCCGTCGGCGACAAGGTGACGGAACTTCTAAAGGATTCCGATACAGACTGGCAGAAACTGATATTCCGTCCTGCCGTAGCGACGGACCATGCCGTCAGCATCTACGGCAACTACAAGGCCCGTATGCCGTACAGAGCCTCTCTGGCCTATTCCTACCAGCAGGGAACCCTGCGTCTGGCCGACTACAACCGAGGAACTGCCGACCTGAGCATGACTCCGGACTTCTTCGACAAGCATCTCACCCTTGACATCAGCGCCAAGGGAGTCATAACCGGCTCCGACTATACCGACAGCGGAGTCATCGGCAACGCCGCCTTCTTCAATCCGACCCAGGACCCGTACTGGCGCAACGCAGACGGTTCGATCGACTACACGACCACCAACGGATACTGGAACTACGGCAACGGCAGGGGAGACAATTTCTCGCCCAATACCCTCGTCGGTCCGAGCCCGCTTTCCCGTCTTTATGACAATATCAGCAACGCCCGCTCCGGGAGGTTCATAGGCCGTGTCGCAGCGGATTACAAGATCCATGGATTCGAGGCATTAAGACTCAATGTCAGCGCCGGAATGGACATCGCGGAGACTGATTCATACAATGGAGTAAGGCCCGGCTCCTTCCAGGCGTGGGCAGACACCGACAACCTCGGTGTCGGAAAATACAACAAAGGCTACAATCTCAGCCGCAGCATGCTCTTCGAGTCCTATGCCAACTACAGCCAGACATGGGGAAAACATAGCCTCGACCTCCTGGCCGGATACTCGTGGCAGAACAACTACTGGGCAAACAGGAATTTGACCTACTACAACGTAACCCACCAGATCCAGCTCAGTCCGGGTGAGACTCCTGAGTCGCGATACCTGTGGTACAGAAACGAGAACTACCTGATCTCATTCTACGGACGTATCAACTACTCGGTCGACTCCCGTTATGTATTTACATTCACAGCCCGAGGCGACGGCTCTTCTAAATTCGCCAAAGCCCACAGATGGGGATTCTTCCCTTCCGGTGCATTCGCATGGAACATCGCCCAGGAGCCGTTCCTGAAAGGCGTGAAGGCCGTCTCTGAGATGAAACTGCGTCTCTCCGTCGGACTGACCGGCCAGCAGGATGGAATAGGGGATTATGTCCATTTCGCCCGTTACGTCAGGTCAAACTCCCCATCCCACACCTACAACATGGGGGAACAGCAATACTACAACTTGCTCACCCCGCAGGCATACGACCCGACCATCAAGTGGGAGACAACCCTGACATGGAACGCAGGACTTGACTTCGGCTTCTTCAATAACCGCCTGAGCGGAAGCATCGACGCCTACCTCAGGGATACCCGCGACCTGCTCAACTCCGTCCAGATACCGATGGGCTCAAACTTCGGCAACCGCCTGATGACCAACGTCGGATCCATCCGCAACCGGGGACTCGAATTCTCCCTCAGCGGAATACCTCTTCAGAGAGGGGACTGGAGCCTCCAGATAGGGGTAAACGGCACATTCCAGGACACGCGCTTCACAAAACTGAACGCCACATCCGACCCGTCCTATTTCATCGGCACCGGCAACATCTCCAAAGGCACCGGAGGCTATCTCTGCCGTCAGATGGTGGGCTATGCCCCATATACATACTATACCTACAAACAGAAATACGATGTTGACGGAAAACCTCTGCAGAACGAATTCGTCGACCTTGACGGAGACGGTACGATCACAGAAAACGACAGATACATGACAGGCAAGAGCGTCAGTCCTAAATTCTTCTACGGTCTTAACCTCAAGCTCTCATACCGCGGGTGGGACTTCGGTCTCAATGGCCACGGCTCAGCCGGCACATGGGTCTTCAACGACTTCATGTCGGCCAACTCGACCGCCAGCCTCGACCTTAACGCCGGAAACCTTCCGAACCAGGTCAGACTCGTGCGCAAGACAGGATTTACCGCTCCAAACAGCAGTCAGCAGTGGTACTCGGACTACTTCCTTGAGAACGCCTCCTTCTTCCGCCTCGACGACGCCAACCTCGGATACACCTTCCGTGCTATAGGCCTCTGGGAGACCGATATCAGGGTAGCCTTGGGAGTACAGAACCTCTTCATCCTTACCGGCTACAGCGGAATGGACCCGGAAGTCATCTCCGAAAACGGAATCGACAATACGATATGGCCTCGTCCGAGGACCTATTCCCTCCGTCTTAACGTCAACTTCTAAAAAAGAAAGACAATGAAACGATATATATACATAATCATGGCCGCCCTGACCCTCGGCTCCTGCGTCCGGGACCTCGACACCCTGCCTCTGAACAGGACAGAACCTATCTCCGAGTACGTCTATGGGGCCGACAGGGATGCATACATCTCAGGATTGGCGAAACTCTATTTCCAGTTCGTCTCAAACGACCTTACTGACCTCCAGAACATGGATGGAGGGGCATCCGAGATCATCAGGGCATACTGGTCCGTCCAGGAGACCACTGCAGATG
>RHMF01000761.1_pt1 | contig 14184 bp, 8 predicted proteins | sample 5365151 | NCBI WGS metagenome assembly RHMF01 (sample SAMN10266501, study PRJNA497801) | feces metagenome | isolation source: feces | host: Bos taurus | place: China: Prairie of Fairy Mountain | collected 2017-08-14 | reverse complement strand
CTCGTCCTCTTTTAGCAATCTCAAAAGGTGTTTGTTCTCGTCGTTTTGGTTGATTGCAAGTACCTTAACCTTGTCTCTAATCAACAAAGTGAAATAGAAATCATCGTCAAAGCATACTGGATTGTCTGAAACGCTAAGTCTCGAATGCAAGACTCCGTTTTGAGGCACTGTAAAGCTCATCTTTATGGTTTGTTCTTCGTTTGCCTCCAAGTTAATGCTAATCGAGGTGAGCTGCTTTTGTTTTACGAATAATTTTACGGCTAAATTCTCTCTGCTCTCCTTAGAATGATTTCTTAGTTTGGCAAATAGATTTGCTACCTCACCAACTTTCAAACCCGAATTCTCCATCCATACCGAGTCAATAAAGACATTGTCGGCATTCTCGGCCTTTAAGGGTAGGAATACATCGTTTAGTTCGCTTTGTTCAAAGTTTTCTGTATCGAATCTTGAACTTTGGAAATCTGAGACATAGAAACAAATCTTGTTCTTTGCAGTGCTTGTAGAGATAAATCGATGAGAGGAACGTAGGATTTGGCTCATAGGTAGGCTTGAAGCACTTGTTTCAAGCTCTGAAAGCAAACTAAGGAATTTCTCTCTATTGACAAAGTGTTTATGTTTGCCCGACATATCTTGAGTAAGCAGGCAGAAGTTGTCGTTTTCGGAGTATTGCATTGCGATTTCCTTGGCTTTGGTTTTTGCAAAGTCCAAAAGGCTGCCCTCGTTTGCGGAGTTCTCCATCGAAAAGGAATTATCGACAAAAATCAATACCGCATTACTGCCCTCTTTCACCAAGGCGTTTTCATCTTGTTTTATGTAGGGATTTGCAAACAAAAGCACCAAAAGAGCAATGCTCAAACAACGAAGACACAACAAAAGAATATTGCGTAATTTGTTCTGTTTGCGACTCTCTATCTTTAAGTCCTTCAATAGCTTTACGTTTGTGAAATACACTTTCTTAAATCTGCGGAAATTAAACAAGTGTATCACAATAGGAATTGCGATTGCAAACAAACCAAAAAGAAAATAAGGATAGACAAAACCCATAAATATCCGCTATAAATTAGATTGCGAAGTTACGAAATTTTTGCGAGATTTTCTGTGTTTTTGCTAACGAAAAAATAGTCTTGATTTCTATCTTTTGAAAAGGCGTTTTATTTTGTTGAAAGGCTGTGTTCCGGGCTTGAAAAACAGAGTTGTGGAGCTTAGTTTTGGGCTTTGGTTTTTCTCTTTGAGATAAAGATGTAGGCAAGAAAGGCTATGAAAATGGCGGTGCTTAGTGCAAGGAGCCAAATCTGCTGACTCCAAATGCTACTGTCGGCTTGTGGGATTATGTTCTTTGCTGCAAGGTAATGGAAAAGGCAGTTGGCAAGGTTGTTTACAAAGTGGTAGGCGATGTTTACCCATAGGCTTTTACTGATTGCAAACAGCAGTCCCATCATGCAAGAGAGTAGAAATCTTGGTACGAAAGAGAATATCTCAAAGTGTACAAAGGAAAATATCACAGAGCTGATTACGATTCCCCAAATGGCATTACGAAACCAATCGGTGCAGATTCTCTGTAATACTCCTCTGAAAAACAATTCCTCAAACACAGCCGGCACAAGGGCAAAGACCAATATACTGCCTAAAAGTCCTGTAAGGCTTGTGGTTGAAAGCAGTTTGGCAACCGATTGTGAGGAGCTTTGCTGCATTTGTCGCCAAATCTCTTCTTGTGGAAAGCTAAGTGAGTTGTTCCAAAGGTTAAGCCAGTCGATTAAGGGTATGCAAGTGAGTGGTAGAATGATTGCCCAAATCCATAGGTGTGGCTTTGTGGGTTTTGAGAATTGCTTTGAGAAACTTCTATCGAACAAAAAGACGTATATCGCTGTGCTTAGTCCGAACATGATAAGCGATGCTATGGCTTGAAGGCTGAGTTGTCCTGCTCTTGTGTGTTGAAATTCGGGTGATAGGTAGTTTATGGTCGATAGTGTAAAGGCTGCAAGTGAGAAACAACTCATCATGACAGCTATCATCATCATAAACTTCACAAAAGGCTTAACATTTTCGCTTAAAAACTTCATTCTCTTGTCTTAGATTTCAAATTCAAAGGGTAGGAGTGAAGTGGTGTTTTGGAATTTCATAAATCCACCATCTTTCAATCCTACTATTACCTCAAGCTGTGTTCCATATCTTTTCTCCACCTCGCTCATCACCTGACGGCATGCTCCACAAGGATAGGCAGAGGCTGATTGTTGTTTGTCGCTCTTTGCAACTATGGCTATGCTTAGGGGTTTTGCTTTGTGCATTCCGCTTGCAAACAAGGCAACTCTTTCTGCACACAAACCCGAAGGATAGGCTGCGTTCTCTTGATTTGTTCCAAGGATTATTTCTCCGCTATCTAAGCGAACGGCTGCTCCAACTGCAAAATGTGAGTAGGGGGAATAGGACAGCGGAAGTGCGTTTGAAGCAGACAGTATGAGTTCTCTGTCTGCTTCATTCATTTCATCTATGTTTGAAAAATATGTATAGCTTATCTCTAATTTTCTTTCCTCCATTGGAAACAATGGTTTAGTCTATTATGAAGGTGTAGTTGAGTGATAGGTTGAATGATAGTTGGTTTTCTAATCTCCAAGCGTTCAAACAATAAGGTGCACTAAACTCTAAACCAAATGCGTGAACGTGGTTAGGGCTTATAAGGAAACCTACTCTTGGCACTACGGAGAATCGCCAGCCGCTTTGACCTTCAAATTCTCTAAGATAGTAATGCTCTGTACTTGTTTCGCTGCTTAAACTATAATCATAACGTCCCCAAACTGCTCCTATTCCTAATCCTGCAAAGGGTTTGAACATTTCGTTATAGAAATAGTAGTTGGCGTTAAACAATATAGGGAATTGATGAGCTCCCCAATTATATTTGGCAGGTAGGAAATCCCACTTTATAGCCTGAGGTACGCAATAGTTGTATCCCAATTCCACACCTAAACCAAGGCGGGTTTCCTCCATTTGTATTTCAAACGCAAAGCTTGTTCCATACACATAGGTATAGTTCTTTGAGAAATCACCGGTAGTGATTGCACCTGTTGGCTTTACGCTTAGGAATATATCGTATGGCTCACCGCTTGAAAGTCGGTGTCTTTGTTGCGATACTGCAATGGTTGATAATAAAACCAATACGGAAAGAAAAAATAGCTTTTTCATATTCATAAAATCTTGTTTTCTTTACTTATTACTCCAAGAGTCCTTCAAGGTACAAGCTCTGTTAAAGACAAGATGTTCCTCTGTGCTGTCGTAGTCGGTTGAGAAGTATCCCAAACGTTCGAATTGATACTTATCCAAAGCCTTGCTTGTAGCCAAGAACTTCTCTACCTTACAATTTTGAACTACTTGAAGAGAATTAGGATTTAGGTTTTCAAGGAATGTGTGTCCTTCTTCCACTTTGTCGGGACTTTCACTCATAAACAAGCGGTCGAACAATCTGACCTCGGCCTCACAGTGATTGTTTGCATCAACCCAATGGATAGTACCTTTGATTTTTCTACCATCAACCGCATTTCCTCCACGTGATTGTTCATCGTATGTACAATGTATAGCTGTGATTTCGCCGTTTTCGTCCTTATCAACCCCTATACAACGAACGATGTAAGCATATCTCAATCTTACCTCTTGTCCCGGAGTCATTCTGAAATATTTTTTAGGAGGATTTTCCATAAAGTCATCACGTTCTATATAAAGAGTCTTTGAAAAACTTACTTGTCTTGTTCCTGCTGATTCGTCCTCAGGGTTGTTTACAGCCTCCAAAAGCTCTGATTTATCCTCAGGATAGTTATCTACAATCAACTTAACCGGATTCAAAACCGCCATCACACGTTGTGCTTTCTTGTTCAAGTCATCTCTCAAAGCGTTCTCCAAACGTGTATAATCAATTACGTTATCTCTCTTAGCTACACCGATAGTTTCGCAGAAGTTTCTGATACTTTCAGGCGTATAACCTCTTCTTCTCAAACCACAAATAGTCGGCATTCTTGGGTCGTCCCAACCATTGACATAGTTCTCTTTAACCAACTGCAACAACTTACGCTTACTCATCACGGTATAGTTTAAGTTCAAACGAGCGAACTCATATTGGTGAGAAGGGAAGATGCCCAATTGTTCTATGAACCAATCGTAAAGCGGTCTGTGAATGTCAAACTCCAATGTGCAGATAGAGTGAGTTATGTTTTCAAGTGAGTCGCTTTCTCCGTGAGCATAGTCATACATAGGGTAGATGCACCATTTGTTACCTGTGCGATGGTGATGAGTATGAAGGATACGATACATGATAGGGTCTCTCATGTGCATATTTGTGTGAGCCATATCAATCTTTGCTCTAAGCGTTTTGCTACCATCAGGGAACTCACCATTTCTCATTCTTGTAAACAAATCTAAGTTCTCCTCAACGCTACGGTCTCTATAAGGGCTGTTCTTGCCGGGAGTTTGCACCGTACCACGATTCTCTCTCATTTGCTCTAAGCTTTGGTCATCAACATAAGCCAAGCCTTTCTTGATTAGTTCGCAAGCCCATTGGTAAAGCAGTTCGAAATAGTCAGAAGCATAGTGTTCCTCAGCCCATTGAAAGCCTAACCATTGAATATCCTCCTTAATAGAATCAACATATTCAGTGTCTTCTTTCACAGGGTTGGTGTCATCGAATCTCAAATTCGTTCTGCCTCCAAACTTCTTTGCCACACCGAAGTTCAAGCAAATACTCTTAGCGTGTCCGATGTGCAAATAGCCATTAGGCTCAGGTGGGAAACGAGTGATAATGCTTTGATGTTTTCCACTTTTTAAGTCATTGGAAATGATTTCTTCGATGAAATTAAGATTTTGTTTTTCTATGTTTTCGACTCTTTCTTCCATGGTCTTGAATTTTATGATTGCTAAAATTATTCTGCAAAAATACGAAATTTATCTTGTATTTCCTTAATTTTGCAACATAAAATTGAAGCTTATGTTATTGGTTGGCGAATGTATTGTTAGTGAAGATGTAAAAACGACGTCTTTTTGTTGTGATTTGAGCAAATGTAAAGGTTGTTGCTGCGTTGAGGGAGATGCAGGAGCACCATTGTTGAAAGAGGAATTGCCGGTGATAGAAAAACTCTTGCCCGAGATAAAACCCTATATGAATCAAGAGGGTATAGAGGCGATAAAGGACGGCTTTTGGGAAAAGGACCAAGATGGCGATTTGTGTACAAAGATAATCGATGGCAGAGATTGTGCCTTTGTGGTGTATGAAAACGACACAGCCTTGTGCGCAATCGAACGAGCATACCGAGAGGGAAAGATAGACTTTCAAAAACCAATCTCCTGTCACCTCTACCCAATCAGAGTGAAGGACTATGGCGAGTTTCAAGCCTTGAATTATCATAGATGGGATATATGCAAAGATGCCTTGAAAAACCCTAATGCAGAACCCTTGTACAAGGTCTTGAAAGAACCATTGATAAGACGCTTCTCGGAGAAATGGTATGAGGAACTAGTGTGGGTAATCGAAAACGAGGACAATCAATAAACGTCCCCATTCTATACCACAGCCACTCGTTCTAACATCAAGAAAACACTCACCCATTCAAAGAAAGCAAACACCTAAACTTGAATCCATAGGTGATAATCCTAAAAAGCGACCTGTGAGGGTGCAAAAAGCGGTGTGTAAGGGTGCAAAATGCGACGTTATAGGGTGCAAAAAGCGGTGCATATAATAAATATATAATATAATTATATTAAACTTATAATAAAGAAAAATTAAAAATAAAAAGAAAACATGTCATAGGTTACTTTTTTGTGTATCTTGTAGCACGTCCATTGCCGACTTTTTCTATGAAACCTATGTCGAGTAATTCTTTTAGAGTGCGTTCGATGGTTGTTTCGCTGATGTCGGGGCAAAGTGTGGCGATGTCTGCTTTCTTGATTAGTCCGAGTTTGCTTTCAAATATAGCCTTTACTCTGTCTGCTTTTGACAATTTGCGATGCTTTAGATGTTCGATGCGCTCTTGAAACTCTTTGTAGGCTTTTAGTATAATGCCTAAGTGGTATCTTACGAATGATGTGTAATCACTCATGTTATTGTGCCAATCGATAGAGCTGTTATGTAGAGCTTCGTAATAGGTTTCTTTTGTTTTTTCGATCAACATTTCCATGCTTATATATTTTCCGACTATGTAGCCACTGCGATAGAGTAGGAGTAGGCTTAATAAACGGCTCATACGCCCATTGCCATCGTTGAAAGGGTGTATGCAAAGAAAATCAAGAATAAACATCGATATCAATAATAGGGGATCGTGTTCTGCTCGTTCAATGGCTTTGTTAAATTCGTTGCATAGGTTTTCTATAGCGTCGGTTGTTTGGAATGCAGAGACGGGTATGAATCTTACTTGCTGCTTTCCGTCTTTATTAGATTCTGCAATTATGTTATCCATGTTTTTGAATCTGCCACCTATATCGTTACCGCTAAAGCTGTACATATTGCGATGTAGTTGTAGAATGTTGTTAGGGCGAATTGGGATATATTCGTAGCTGTCGTGGATAGTGGTTAGAACTTCTCTATATCCGGCAATTTCTTCTTCTGAGCGGTTGCGAGGTTCTGCCTTTTCCATTACCAATGCTTTCAATCTCTCGTCTGAGGTGTATATGCCTTCGATTTTATTTGATGCTTTTGTGCTTTGGATTCTGGCTATGTCTAATAGTGCAGTTAGTATATCAACTTCTGCTTCTATGTATAATTCTTGCTTACCTTTGAATTCGTGTAATGAGGATAGCATTTTGACAATCTCAGGTGTCAATAGCTGTTTTGGGGTTTCTGTGTAATCGAATGTGTGCATGATCTGTCTATTTGTACGCTGCAAAATTAAGTCTTTTTCTCATGCTTTCTGCCTCATAATAGAAAAATCTGCACCATTTATGTAGAAAATGATGCAGATTGTATTGTTTGTGATGCAGATTTAGGTTGTTTCAAATGGTCTGTTCTCCTTGAATCTGCTTAATTAAAATTCGTTTTGTTGTGTTTAGCGGATTTCGTTGGCGAGTTTTAGTAGGTATTCCATTTGGTAGTAGATAGCGTTCATGTCGCTTTCGCTCTTGGCTGGTAGATAGGTTTTGTTGTATTCGCCATAGTAGTTGTCGTTCTTGCCGATAGTGCCTTTTTCGGTGATGCAATTAACGCCATCGATGCAGTTTATCCATACCTTGTAGCTGCTTTGTGTGATTTCTTTCGATATGGTTATTTGTATCAAATCGACGCTTAGTGTGGTTTCGGAGTTGTTTTTGCCGCTCCACATATATGACAAAAAGCCTGAGCCGTCTATGGTGAATTCCTTGTAGGAGGCGTTCTCTATACTGCTGCCGATTATCTCACAAGCCTCTTCAATTCTTTGTGCTTGTAGCTTGTTGTTTGCTGAAAATGCAATGGCAAATGCTAATAATAAGATGTACTTTTTCATATCTGTTTTTGCTTATTTAAGTTCGTGAATTCTGGTTTTTACCGAGCCGGTGGCTACTGAACGATAGACAAGTTGTGCCAATGTGGGTTTCTTCTTGTTTTTTCCTTGGTAGGCAAAGATGAATTCAATTATCTTCCAGTCCTTTAAGCCGTCTAATTCGGTGTAGAAATAATACATTTTGCTCTTTGGTGAATAGTTGGCTTTTGAGACTATGTTGTCTATTGCTGGATAGGTGAAAATGTAGGAGTGTTCGGGTGCTTTTTTGTTCTTTTTTAGCTTGATTCTACATTCCTTTGGTACTTGCTTTTTGGCTAAGGCTTTTGTTGAGCCTTTCTCAAAGTAAGCAAATGGGTTATCTTGGTCAATTATCCCATCGTTCAAGTAGAGATAAACCGCCAATTTCTTAGCCTCTGCTCCTGCGGTCATGTCGAACATATACAGGCTGTCTCTTTGTGAGTATGCCGATATGCTTATTGCTACGGCAAAAAGTAGTATTGAAATTGCTTTTTTCATGCTTGCAAAGGTATGTAATTTTTTTCTTCTTGGCTTGTTTTGCGAGTTAAAATCAACATTTTTGTTTCTCGTTTAGGTTTTATTAACTAACAATGTTGATAATTAGAGTGTCTATATTTTCGAATAAAATTTGGCAGAAAGAATAAAAAATTGTATATTTGCGAGTTAGTTTACAGAACTTGTATTCTGTTGTAAAACTTGTTAAGTATTTGATTTTGAAATAGTAAATTTATAAGATATGAAAAAACTTTCACTTTTAGCAGTGTTGTCATTGCTGTTTGTAACGCATTTTTGCTACTCTCAGCAAGGGCCAACCTTATTGACGCATGCAGATTTTGAGACTGGAATACCTGCTGGTTGGACAGTGTCAAGTCAAAGTAATGTGGTGTCGTACACTAACCTTGCCGCAACGGGAAATAAGTCGGTGAGAATGATTCCAGCCTCAAGTGAGGTCGTAATCACTTCTCCTACGTTCCAAATCCCTGCAGGTTGTGCAACAAGATTGGAGTTCAGCCATATTCCGATTCTGAATAACGAGAATGGTGGTCGTGTTGAGGTGAAGAAGCCAAATGGTACTTGGGCTGCTTTGACACTTCAAAACTCTGCGAATCCAAACTGTTATGACCCAAGTTATGGTTCGGGTGTGTTTGGTTTCGATGGTAGTTTCAAGAAGGTGTCTTATTGGTCGGGTAACACAAACATCGATGCCTCTGCCTTGGATAGTACGTATTGGAGAAACGAGATTTTCTATCTGTATTCTACCCTAACGGCTACTGCTACTGAGGTTCAGGTACGTTTCGTTATTCCGGTGTCAAATGGTGCAGCTGCGAACTTCTCGGGTTGGTTCCTCGATGATGTGAGATTGTTTGTTGCCAATGTGGCGGGAGATGAAGTGAGAGTGCCTCAGATAAGAAGTGTTGTTGCCGCTCCAAACATTGCAAACTATCCTACTTGTAGTGATATTGCAGTTGAAATGCAGATAAGAGATGCCGGTGGTGCGATGTCCTCTGCTGCTGATGCGGTTACAATCGAGGTGCGTCAAACTGATGACAATGGTGTTGAGCAAACTGCTTTTGTGAATATGGTCTTGACAGATGCCAATACCAACACCTATGAGGGAAATATTCCATTTAACGGATTTGGTAAAACGACTTTTTGGCGTGTAATTGCAACCGACAACAAGGGTAACCAAGTAACATATCCGTATGTTTATGGAACTTATTATAAATTTACTATTATCAGACCGTGTGAGTTGAGTAAAAAGATTCAAGAATCACCAACAAGTAATCAGGAACTGATGTTGCCTACAAACAAGATGTCATCTATGTTCCAAATGCGTTACTCTGCTGAGGAGCTTACTGCGGCTGGATTTACAGCTGGTGAAATTGGTGGTTTGTATTTTAATATCACGCAAGCCAATGTTGGTTTTGGTATTCCTAACTTCAACGTTTATATTGGTAATGTGAGTCCTGATTGGGTGTTGGATAATATGTACCAATACTCTGCTTCAACTTTGAAACTTGTTTACAATAGTCCTATTTATAGTGTGCCTGATGTGGGTGAACACTATATTCAATTCTCAGAACCATTTCTTTGGGACGGTGTGAGTGATATAATGATTAAGACTTGTTGGGGAACTGTAACCAATGTGGGCGGTGCTACAAAGGTTGAGTGTATTGCTACAAGTGGTAATTACAGAACAGGTCAATTCACTCAAACAGGTTCTTCTTTCGTTGAGCCTTGTTCTGCCATGTTGAACTCTGCTGACCCATTGGTAAACTATAAGGTTAATTTCAGATTTGATTTCTTGAAGAATTGTATCTTGCCGGTTGATGCTGCTTTGAGTGAAACTTTGGCAAATCCTGCAGATAACAAGGTATCAGCAAATACCCCTTCTCAATTCGGTGTATATATAAAGAATGATGGATCTGAGCCATTGACACAAGTGAAGGTTAGTTACTCCTCTGATGATGGTGCATCTGGTAATGCTACATGGAATGGTAACCTTGCTCCAGGAGATTCAACTACATTCACTGTTTCAAGTTCGCTTTCATTGACTCCGGGTTATAGAAAGGTTACAACTTGGACAAATATATTGCCACCTGATGTGGACTGGAACACAGATAACGATACCATTATATATGATATAGTTTCTTGTGATGGTGCAATGAATGGTGATTATGCAATAGGTAATGTTAGTGGTATCGCTTCCTCAAGAACATTCGACGACTTCTCTCAAGTGTTTAGAATGTTGGAGGTTTGTGGTGTTGGAGCTCCGGTAAATATCAAGATTGCTCAACCTGCAAATGGTACTGCTTATGATATGCCGTTGAAGTTCCCAACAAATATTCAAGGTGCAAGTGCAACTAATATGATAACATTCAAGTCTGCTACTACAACACCGGTTGGATTCTTTGTTGGAGATACTCTTTATGATATGGCATCGGCATTTGACCTTTCAGGTAGCAAGTATCTTAGATTTGAAAACCTTAAATTCGCTCCTGCAAGAAGCCAAATGTTGTCTAATGGTGGTTACATGGCTGAGAGAAATGTGGTTCAAATGTCTCAAACAACAAGCAATATCGAGTTTAAGAATTGTAGATTCCTTAATTCTTTGACTAATGAGATACTTTGTGAGATTGCACCAACATCGATAATCAACGTCTCTGCTGCAAACAATGTAACGATAGATTCATGTCAATTCAACGCTGTTGCAAGCAATGTTATCAATATTAAAGGTCTTTCTCCTACATCAATGACAAATGGTGTGGTTCTTAAAAATAATACCTTTGAATATATTGCTGCAAGCTTTGCAGGTGTGTCTTCGCTTTCAGACAACTTGGTTTATGTTGAATATAACAATGGTTTGGTCGTATCGAAAAACAAATTCAACTCTAATCCTGACAGAGCAACAGTAGGAGGTGAGAAATATGCCTTGATGATTCAATCCTCAAAGAACTTCGACATAAATAAGAATGAATTTAGATTAGATAAGATAACTGCTGTCAGCCTTTCTGATGTTTTGGCAGGTAGCTCAAAGGTTGTGAATAACAAGATTGGTGTTTCGAATACAAATACCGGTGTAGGTAATATTCACATCTCTGCAATCAAGTTCCTTTCTGGTCAAGGCGTAACAATAGCATACAATAATATATATGCAACTGACCAATCTGCAACAGGAAAACAAGCCACTGCTTTGAACCTTGGTATTCAAGGACAGGCCTCAACAAATGTGATAGTGAAGAACAACTTGGTGGTGTCAAACGGTATTGGTTTTGCTGTTTGGGAAAAACCATCTAACAACAATGCTTCTTTGTCTTTCCAAATGTCAAACAATATGTATTACAAGACTGAGGAATCAGGCACAAACCCATTGTTTAAGTTCAACACTCAAAACGTATCAGATGTTGCACAATGGCAAACATTGACTGGAGAAACCGCTTCACACTATACAATCAACCCATTCTTTGCTGCATGGAACGACTTGAACTCAACCAACACTTCATTATGTGGTCAAGGTGTTGCCATAACAGGAATAACCGATGACTTCTTTGGAAGACCTCGTCCATCAAGTGCAACATGTATAGGTGCATTAGAGTTTGAGCCTCCAACAAGCAATATATATGTAATGTCTGCAACAATCAACAATGGTACATATGGCGAAGATGTTGATGGCACACCAATGTATTCAAGTTGTGATTTCGGACAAGAAACAGTTTCAGTTACATTTAAGAATATAAGTTCTAATACAATTCCTGCAAACACTGCAAGAATGTATTACAAGATAGATAACGCAACACCTGTTAATGGAGGTTATATCACACATGACATAGCTCCAAATACAGACTACACATTCTCATTTACTCAAACAGCAAACTTCTCATCTGCCGCAGTTGATGTTACAAAGCTATTGACCGTTTACTCATCTCTTGCAGCAGATACAGTTAATACAAACGACACTGTACGTATCAAGATAAAGAGTAATCACCAATTGCCTGCAATGGCTACTCAATCAATCAACGTAAACTATGGTGAGGCTGCTACATTGAACATTACATCAAACGACTCAATCTATTGGTATAAGGAAATGAGCGATGCAGATCCATTCTTGAAGTCTCACACCCTTACAACCGATGTCTTGTATGCTGATACTACATTCTACTTCTCAGCTAAGCAAGAGATACCAGTGTTAAGAATTACAGAATTGCAATTTGACAAAACAGCAAGCGTTGCTGAGGGTATCACAAGCCCAATGCCTTCATGGTTAACAACAACCAATGCTTATGAGGTTGCAAACTTAGGAGATGGTGAGGTTAATTTGACAAACTACAAGTTCATATACTACTCAGGAACTACAGACAGTTTGCCAACCTCTGCAACCAAAACCTATACTTTCCCTGAAGGATACATTCTACCTGCAAACACATCAGTGGTATTGCTTCCAGTAACCGCAGCAACCGTTGAAAATGTTTCAGGAGTTTTGGGAATTGGTACAGGAACTGTTCAAGCAACAAGAAAGACCGGTTTCATATTGAAAGATAACACCGAAGCAATTATTGATGCAGTTGCAGTCAATGGCGGTATGTTCAAATACGCACACGGAGTTCCTTCTTCAGTATGGCATGGTCAATCAACCAACTTGACTTTGACTAATACAGCAGGTCTTGTCAGAACAGCTGGCAATGCTAACAGCCAAGCAGGTTGGGCAAAAGCAACAGGAACTCTTCCAATGACATTAGGAACATATAATGATAACTTGACAGTTCACGAAGACAATGGCTGTTTAGGAAACAAAGCAGCGTACAATGTAGTTATCCAAAACGTACCAACTTACAATCCGGGAATAGCAGAGGTTAGCGTTGTTGGTATGGTTTCAGACACTGCATGTACACTTGGACAAGAACAAATAAAGGTTAAGATAACCAACATGGGATTGCAACCAGTTTCTAACATTCCATTAACTTATTACTACAAGAAAAACGGAACAATCGGACAACAATTCACCGATACATACACAGGAACAATCAATACATTTGACACAGTAGAATATGTATTACCATCAATGTTAGACTTCACCTCATCAGTAAGCGATGACGTTTATGAAATATTCGTAATAGCAAGTCTTGCAGCAGATATAATCCACAACAACGATACATGTTCTCGTCAAATCTTATCTTTGACCACACCACTAATGCCAACAACACAAGATGTGTCTATTCCATACGCAAGTTCAACTACATTGACAGCTACAAGCCCTAACCAAACAATATGGTATGACAGCCCAACTTCAACAGAAGAACTTTCAAGAGGCGACTATACCACACCTATACTTTACACAACAGACACATTATATGTAGCAGCAATCTTAGAGACTTTGGCAAGTGAAACAATAGGAACAGGAACTACAACCAACTCTAACGATGCCGCACCAACACCATTTGCTTACACTAAGAAACAAGTCAAAGAACAATACTTGTGGAGAGCCGAAGAAATCACCTCAATGGGAGAGGGAATCATCAACTCATTAGGCTTTAACGTTAAGAGTGAAAGTGCAAACGTTACAATGAACAACTACACAATCAGACTTGGAACTACAAACGAAACATCTTTGACAACATGGCTTGGAGGCTTACAAGAGGTATATGTAGGCGATGTAACAGTAACCAAGACACCAGCAATGTCAGAGGTATGGCTTGATATGGCATTTACAACACCATTCTACTATGATGGCGTATCTAACTTGGTAGTAGAAATATGTTATAGCACAACCACAACAACAGGTAAAGTTAAAACATATCACACAGCTACCGACTTCACTTCAACAATCGTATTCCACGATGCAAACACTAACGCATGCCAATACACAAGTGCTCCATCTGCAAGCTACGAAAAGAGACCAAACGTTAAGTTCGGTATGAACAAATACGGCTGTAAGAGTGAAAGAGCACAAATCATAGTGAACGTAGCACAACCACCTGCATGTGAGGTTGGATTGACAGAGGTGATAGCACCGGTTGATGAGGCAATCGTTATGTCTGGAATCTCAACACCAATCCAAGTAGAATTGAAGAACTATGGTACAGATGCCTTAACAGCAGTTGATATTCATTGGTCAATCAATGGAGTTGAACAAACAGCTTACAATTGGACAGGTTCATTGGTAACCGATGCAGTAGAAACCGTTACAATAGGCAACTACACATTTGCATCAGGAGAAGTT
>RHMF01000802.1_pt1 | contig 14185 bp, 9 predicted proteins | sample 5365151 | NCBI WGS metagenome assembly RHMF01 (sample SAMN10266501, study PRJNA497801) | feces metagenome | isolation source: feces | host: Bos taurus | place: China: Prairie of Fairy Mountain | collected 2017-08-14 | reverse complement strand
AAGGATGTTATCTCTCGTAGCTGGCCCAACTCATTGGACGACACCTGCGCTCGTGAGGAGTGGGGTTGGAAGCCTCAGTGGGATTTGGAGTCTATGACTAAGGATATGCTTGAGAAAGTAGCTGCCAAACTCAAGTAATTTGTTGTGATAGCGGCGCTACTGCGACGCTTCAGTCAAAATGGCGAATGGGAAATACGCTCGAGTATGTCCCATCCGCCATTTTTCGTGTCAGCGCCACATTAGCACCACTCTGACAGCAAACTTAATTTCTCGTGAAGAGCCGCAATTTGCGGCACATCCTAAAGTTAACCACCGAGGGCTGTACTTCTTGTACTATCCCGAGGCTCTCACTTTTGCGATAGGCCAAGCCTAACCCCTTTTGACAACAAGTTAGGCTGGGTGCTGGCTGGGAGGTAAGAGTATTTTTTTTTGACCAGAGAGACCAGAGAGACCAGAGAGAGGTCGGGTAACCGATACATATTGTCCGTGTCTTCTCTTTGGTCTCTTTGGTCTCTTCGGTCTTTTTCTCTATCTGCGCCTCTTTGCTCTTTGCTAATTTCTAATTACTCATTTCTCATTGATATTTTCTCGGTTAGCGCAATAATCTTCTACGAAGATTCGTTCTTTACGAAGAATTGTATTATCTTTGCAAGATGATTATGCGTAAACTACTATACATACTCCCCGTTGTGGCAACCTTGATGACTTCGTGTATCGAGGGTGTGGACTTCTCGCGCCATGACGAGGAGAATACGATAGCAACTGTCGATGGCGTATCGCTTATGCGCGACGAGTTGCAGCGAGCCTTGCCTCAGGGCTTGGTGGGTGACGATAGCGTTACCTTTGCCCGTATGTATGTCGATAACTGGGTGCTCAAGCAGCTCAAGATGAAGCGTGCCGAGCAGGTGCTATCATCATCTTCCGAGGATATCGAACGCCTTGTTGAGGGCTACCGCCAGTCGCTAATTATGCGTAGCCTCGACCAATACTATATCGACAATGCCATAGACTTCGAGATTACCGACCAGCAGATTATTTCGTATTATCGTTCGCGTAGTGCACTCTTCAAGCTCGACCACCACAAGGTGCGAGGCTTTGTCGTTAAGGTGCCACGCTCGTTCCGCAATACCTCAAACCTACAATCGGCACTGAAGCGTGCCGCAGATAGTGGCTCGGTCGAGGAGCTTCAGGCTTTGGTCGAAAAGCACTCGTTGTCGTTGGTCGATATGTCGGGCGCTTGGGTGTCGTACTCCGACTTCTTGAGCAATCTCCCTACAGAGCGTTCGCGTGATTATAGTGCGTTGTTGCAGAAGAGTGGACCTCAGCAGATGTCGAGCGATGATGCAATATTCCACTTCGTGATTATGGATGTGGCTCGCAAGGGCGATACAGCACCCATAGAGTGCGTCGAGGATGATATTCGCCGTAGGCTCTATGCCGAGCGTCGTGCCGAGATTGTTACGGCCTACGAGGAAGAGCTTCGTCGTGAGGCATTTACTGCTGGGCGTATCGAAATCGCTGATACCACAGCTATGCGCACGATGAGCTATGTGCCCGATGCGGAGGTAGAGAGCGAAGTAGAGATTTTGGAGGAGGAGATTTTGGAGGAGGATATCCCCGTAGAGAGTACAGATAGCACAGCTATTAATTAGAAAAAAATAGAAAAATAAATATGCGTAAGATTATCACTTTGGCGGTTGTTGCCGCTACACTTCTAAGTTCGGCAATTGATGTTCAGGCACAGCAGCGTCGACAGGTTATGCTCGATAAGGTTGTTGCCGTTGTCGGTGGCTCGTCGATTCTCCACTCGGAGGTTAAGGAGTATGCCGAGGCGCTCGTTCAGCAGCGTCGACAGATGGGTTACACCTCTGACCGCGATCCTATGAACGAGGCGTTGGAGGGTTTGTTGGAGCAGAAGTTGCTCTACAATCAGGCTCTTATTGACTCGGTGGAGACCAATACCTCGGATATCGCTGCGATGATTGAGAATTATATGCAGCAGCTTATCTCGGAGGCTGGTGGCATTGCCGAGTTGGAGGCTAGGGAGCATATGCCTATCTTTAACTACCGCGAGATGTTGCGCCAGCGCTATGAGGAACAGAGCTATGCCCAAGCTATGCGTAACGATGTTATTGGTGGCATCACCGTTGTTCCGGGTGAGGTTGAGCGCTTCTACAACAATATCGACAAGGATAGCTTGCCAATGATTGGTGAGCAGTATGTATATGCCCATATTACGAAATTCCCCTCGTCGTTAAAGGAGGCTCAGCAGCGTACCAAAGAACGATTGCTTGATATGCGTGAGCGTGTTATCACGGGTAAGACGAAGTTCTCGGTGTTGGCGCGTATGTACTCTATTGATGGCTCGGCAATCCGTGGTGGTGAGATGGAGCCTTCACCCTCGTCGATGTATGTTCGTCCCTTTGCCGAGGCGTTGGAGAAGTTAAAGCCTGGTCAGGTGTCAGAGATTGTCGAGACGGAGTTTGGATTTCACATCATAGAGCTAATTGACAAGAAGGGTGAATTGTATCACTGTCGCCATATTGTTCTTCGTCCAACCTTTACGCGTGACGAGCTTATGGAGCCAGCCCACAAGTTGGACAGCATTGCACGACTTATTCGTCTTGATTCACTCTCGTTTGAGGAGGCGGCACTCAAGTTCTCTGACGATGCCTCGTCGAAGCACAATGGTGGTATTGTGTCGAACCACGATGTCTTGGAGCGTATGGGTGTCTACGATGGCGCTCGTATGACCGCTACACGCTTCCTTAAGGAGGATTTCGGCTCACAGGGTGGCAAGTCGTTGGAGGATTATAGCGCACTTATGCGACTAAAGGTTGGCGAGGTGTCGGATTCGTTCCAGACTGCCGATATGAAGGGTAACCAGATGAGTAAGATTGTTAAGCTCGTCGAGATTATCCCCGCCCACACAGCATCGTTGGAGGAGGACTATATCCGCTTGGAGGAGATGGCCTTGCAGCGTAAACAGGAGCGAACCTTTAGGGAGTGGCTCGATAAGAAGATTCAGGCTATGTATGTCTATATTGACCCGGAGTATCGTGATGGTGAGTTTGTAAACAAGAATTGGATAAAGTAGGTCTATGCAGCGTAAGAGAGTCTTTTCGATAGTTGTCCTTAGCCTCGTTCTCGGAGCCTTTCTCTATGCGGCAAGTGGCCGTATGGTGAGGGGCTATCTGCCTTTGTTGGAGGTCGTTGCACCAGCTTCTGAGGCGATGCCTGCGGCTCAGCCCAAGAAGAGTTCAGGTGAAAAGCATCTTGTCGATATGGTTGCTGATGATAGCTACCTTATTGACAAGGGTGACTCTACAATCTTTATCCTTGTTGGAAATTTCGCTGCCCACCACAATGGCGCCGTTATCCTTGCCGATAGTGCTGTGCGCTACTCTAACCAGAGCTTTGAGTGTTTCGGCAATGTGCTTATCAATCAGAATACCACATATGTCTACGGCGATAGGGCGGAGTATAACCGCGATGAGAGCCGTGCTACGGTCTTCTCGGAGCTTATCAAGGTTGTCGATGGCGATGCTGTGATGTACACCTACCACTGCACTTTTGATACTGCTGCCGAGGTAGGTAAGTTCCACGGTGGCTGCTATGTCGACAAGGGTGAGAGCCATATGGAGTCGGAGCGTGGCTACTACAACACCTCGACACACGAACTTATCGCAGTAGACCGTGTTGAGATGCGTGATGAGACCTATCAGATGACTGGCGACTCGGTGATTTTCAATACCCAGACCGAGGATGCCCGCTACTTCACGAATACCAATATTTGGAACGATAAGGATGAGTATCTCTTCGCCAATGAGGGTACCTATACGAAGGCCGAAGATTTGCACCACCTAACGCGCGATGCCTACCTGCTCTCGCCCGAGAGAGAGGTGTGGGCCGATAGCATCAAATATTACCGTACCGACAATCACATTATCGGCCGTGGCAACTTGCAGGTTGATGACACTACACAGAAAATCCTTGGCTTTGCCGACTATGGCGAGTGGTGGGACGACCCAGGCAATGCATTCTTTACACGCCGACCCTCGATGATTAACTACGACCCCTCGGAGCCCGATTCGTTGTTTCTCTCGGCAGATACCCTTTGGATGTATACTATCTCGGCTGCACCAAAGGTGGAGCATCGGGATAGCACTATGCAGGGTGGAGCAGATGAGGTGGTGGCTACTCTTGAGGGGGCTACCAAGCCAGATTCTCTCCAACAGGGCGAGAATATGATGCCACCTACGCCTAACTCTACCCCAAACTCTAAGACCTTGGGCGAAGATGCTAAGTCGCTAAAGGGTGATGCCAAGCAACAAGCAAAAGAGCTAGACAAGGGCAAAGAGCAACGCAACGAGCGTAAAGAGAATAAAGATGGCGGTGAGCGTCAGGAGCGTCGTAGCAACCGCGAGGTGGATAATGAAATGCCCGCACCTAAGAGTGATGATAGAAAGGTAGACGATAAGCCTATTGCTTTGGATTCGGGTGATATGTCTGGGTCGCATCCTACGAAGGTCGATAGCTTTGGTGCAGAGGATAGAGAGGTGGAGGATGCTATTGTCAAGGATACTATCTCGGTGGATACTCTTTTGATAGATAGTCTTTCGGTGGATAGCCTTCAGAGTGACTCAGTATTCATGCCCACGGCTAAGCAGTTGCGCTATCGTGCTAAGTTGGAGAAGCGCCGTATCAAAGACTCTATTCGAACAGCTGAGCGCATCGTTCGTGACTCGTTGGATTCGATAGTTAAGCGCGAGCAGGACTCGATACAGCATATCAAGGACTCGATCCTCCAAATCAAGATTGACTCTATCGTAGCTAAGCGTATTGCTAAGTCGTCGCGTATAGCCGACGAGGAGAAGGCGCGTATGGAGCGTATCAAGGAGCGCGCCGAGCAGCGTCGTCGCCATAAAATTGATAAGGCGATGGAGCGAGCAGCACGCCGAGGTAAGGAGTATAAGGGCGAAACCTATACCATTGATAGCTTGGCTGACAGTCTCGCCAAGGTGGCCGTCGACTCACTTCCAGAGCGCGATAGTGTGGACATGAATCGTGATACGCTTGCCGATAGTACTGCTGTTGACTCACTTATGGCTGAATCGCTAAATCGAGAGCCTGTCATTCCGCCCGATAGTGTCTATAAACTTATCAAGGCCTACCGCAATGTGCGTATGTATCGCTCCGACTCGCAGATGCGTGCCGACTCGATGACCATACTCAATACCGACTCGGTGATTCGTCTCTACCACGACCCCATTTTATGGAATGAGGACAACCAGATTACATGTGATTCGATGCATGTCTATACCGAGAATCAAACTCTCAAGCGTGCACACTTTATGGGTGATCCGATAATGGGTATCGAGATTGACACGATGTACTACAACCAGGTGAAGGGTAAGGATATGAATGCCTACTTCGCTAATGGCGAGGTATATCGTAACGATGTTGATGGCAATGCCCAAACCATCTATTATATGCAGGAGGATGATGCACCTGATGTTACTGCCATGATGTATATTGAGTCGTCGTCTATTTCGTTCTATTTGGTTGATGGTGAGATGGATAAGATTGCCTATAAGCAGAATCCTGAGTATGTGCTCTATCCCGTGCAGATGATTCCCGAGGACCAGGAGTTACGCTTGCCTGATTTTGACTGGTACGACGAGCTACGCCCTGCTCGTGATTCGGTACACACCCGCACCATTCAGTCTACGCGCCGTGAGAGTGCCTCGGTACAGCGCAAACCCGAGTTTCCCATCACCGACCGTATCGACTATGACCGTCGCCGTCTGGTGGAGAATAGGGTGTGGATTGACCGCCTCGACGAACTTACTCCAGAGATTGTGGAGTGGCGTAATTCACGACCCTCGTATCAAAACAAGAAGTAGAAGATGAAGAACTTTCTAAGATATTCACTCTTGGCCTTGGCGGTGATGTTTTATACCGTCTCGGCAAGCGCCAATAAGCCTGATGGCCGTGAGCCCCATCGTGGTCGACTGATTCCCTATCCCTCGGCCCAGTTGGCGAAGGAACGCAAAATGGAGCGTCAACGCTTTATGCAGCCAGTTACGCTTGAGGCATCGTCGGATAATGTGTTGGCTGGCGAGTTTACTTTCCCCTTTTCGTGGTTGGAACGCCAGGTTGTAGTGCGTGTCGAGGGCGTGGGTATGCCTTACGAGCTATATGTAAACGGTAAGCGTGCCGGTGGCGCAACAAATGGTCACGCCGCCACAGAGTTTAATATCACCAAGCTCTCGCGCGAGGATAAGAATAGGGTAGAGTTGCGCCTTGCTGATGGCAAGGATGTCGAGGCTATCGAGTGCTTCGACAAGGCCATGGGCCCAACACTATATGTTATTTCGCAGCCGCGTGTGCGCGTGCGCGATATCTTCTATCGCACCAACATCGCCAATGGTGGCATCGTAAATGTCGATTTTGGCGTTGTTATGCAGAACCTTACGCTTGGCGCAAAGTCTTCGCGCTTGGAGTACGAATTATATCTCAACGACACCACTCGCCTCTCGGGTGGTAGACTCGATGTCGAACTCGGTATGTATGGTGTCGATACTATGCGTTTTGGTGCTCCTGCGCCCGACTCGGTGCTGTGGAGCGCAGAGTCGCCCCAGCGTATCTCGCTACGCTTTGTCAATCGCATTGCAGGCCGTGAGGCCGAGGTCTACGATTTGCCCGTGGCGTTGCGCGAAATGTCGTTTGATGATAAGGGTATCGTCGTAAATGGCGAAAGATTGTCATCGGAGTGGCATAGTATGTCGCCACTATCAACCACCGAAAATGTGGAGCAAGCCTACAACGAGGGTAAGCGCCAAATTCGTTTCTCGGCGGGTGTGCCTTCGGAAGAGGTGTTGGAGTGGTGCGATGCTAATGGCGTTTATGTAGCCCTCACAGCGCCTATTAACTCATCAAAGGCGGGTGCTTCACGCCGTAAGGGTGGCAACCCCTCGAACGACCCCAAGTGGCGCAAGGAGTATACCGAGCGTGTTGTGCAGATGATACATACGACCAAACGCCACGCATCGGTTGTTGCCTACTTCCTTGCCGATGATAGCGCCAATGGTATTGCGCTTTACGAAGCATACTTAGCGGCTAAGAAGATATCAGGTGACCGCCCGGTAATCTACGAAGATGGCGGAAACGAGTGGAATAGTGACATAAGATAAAAAAATCCCGAGATTTGCTCTCGGGAATTTTTTTATTCAGCAACTACCTCGGTTGGCGTCTCTGTTGTTGTTTCCGTGGGTGCTTCAGCAGCTACCTCGGCGGGCGCTTCAACGGGAGTCTCAGCCACCGCCTCGGCACACTCTACTGTAGTTGAGGTCTCGGCAACCTCTCGCTTGGTAAAGAGCGGTGTGTTGATGCCGTTGCCCCAACGAGCAATGCCGTCGTAGATCGATACCGAGTTCTCGGTAAAGCCCTCCAAGACATTGTGCGATACATTGGTGGGGATATACTCCAAAGGCACTACAACATCGCCATATGAGTCGATAATGCCAAACTTATCCTCCAAACCTGCGCAGAACAAACCTGGGAAGTCCTTAAGTGGCCACAATGCATCGTAGCTACGACCAATGCTCTTGCCTGCGGTGTCGATAAGGTGCCAACCGCCATCGACAAATACCACCGCAGCGCCGCAGCTATACGACGAAGCATATTTGTAGCCCTTGACCACGGGGTTGAACTCGCTGTCGAGATAGCCCCAACTGTCGTCGTTGTATTTAACAGCAATTCTGCCATACGACATAGGCTCCATAGCCTTGTACTCCTGATAGTAAATCTTACCGCCATCGAGGTCGATAAGGGCATACTTACCCTCGTTGCTGATGCCGAAGAGGATATTGTCCTTGATGTTGCGTAGGGTGTATGAGCGGAACTTAAACCACTGATACTGACCCTTGCGGTTGATGGCGTAAACAACGCCATCGTCGGATGTGAACGACTTGTAGTCGGGCGTAAGTTGCGAGAGCGACGACATCGTAGATGAGATAAGCACGCCGTTGGCATCGTAGATGCTGTTGGTCCAGCCGTCGCTATTAGCCTCGATGATAATCTCCGACTCAAACCACTTGGTGTCGAAGCTCTTGAACATAGGAATGCCTGGGTCGTCGTAGAAAGTTAGGTTGGCACTCTTCGTTGCGCCCTCATAGTCGAACGACGAACAAACATAGCGCATCGACTCCGACTCCTCGGTGCCGTAATCGATGCTCTTGGCGCAAACAATCTCCTTGTCGAGAAACGCCACACCGAGATATTCGGGCTTCAGGAGCCACTCGCCATTGGGCTTCAACACGCCCCACTTGCCATCCAGCGATGCGATAGCGAGGTTGCGGTCACGGCGGAAGTCGCAAGGCTTCTCGTTAGTGTCGGCAACTACGGGGAAGTAGTAGTTTGCCGAGCCGTCGAATTTAGCCTCGATAGCAATCTCGCCATCGAGCGAGAGATATCCCTCCTTGCCCTCGCTATTGCGGTAGCGGATGAGTGATAGTTGTGCGAGATCGCCACTCTGAATAAGGATGTCGTGCTCCTCGACCAAGTAGCGCATAAAGCGTGGATAGTTGTGGTCGTAGCCATACTTCACAAGGTAGGCGACGATAGCCTTACACTCCTTGTTGAGGTTGATTTTTAGCACCTCAAGACGATATTTCGCCTCCTCAACCTGGCGAGCATTGGGGTAGTCGGCGATAAACTGCTCGAAGGCGGCCACGCTCTCCTCAAGCGTGGGGTATACCTTGTCCGCCATAAGCTGGCGGATATGCTCACGCTGCTCGTGGTCGGGGTAGAGGGCCTCGAACCACTGCAAATCTTCGAGCGTGCCCCTGGTCGTTACACGCTCGTAGCGCATATCCATCAAGCGCTTCTCGACAGAAGCAATATCCTTGTAGGTGGGGAAATCCTTCGTAAACTTCTCGACGATAGCCTCATCCGTGGTGGTCATCGCCTCGTTGTAGAGCAGCAAGGTACGGCGCACTACGACATCCTCCGTAAACTCCGATATGGGGTAGAGCCTTAGATAACGGTCGTATGCTGGTACACTGTTCTCCTCGCAACAATCCTTGTAGATGCGCTCCATAAGTCGCTGCTCGATGTAGTCAATCTGGCTGTGGTTTGCAACCTTCGCCAAGGCGAGATAGTCGCTCCATAGCTGCTCGATATCTCTGTCGCCAACATATACCAACGAGCGCTGCTCAAGGCGTAGGCGTAGGTCGTCGAGCGAGGTGTTACACGCCTTCATCAACTTGAAAAGAGCGGTCGATGAGCGGATAGCATCCCAGTTGTTGCTGAATATCTCGTAACTGCGGTAGCGGTCTGCACTGTCGCTCTCCGACTCGGCAAGGAGTACCGCCTCGGCAAGCGCACACATCTCGGGCATCTGCGCCTTTGACTTGTCGTTTAGCTTCTGAAACTTCTCCGTAGCCTTTGCTCTGTCACCATCAAGAGCCGCCTTGATAACAGCCTTTGGTGTCTGTGCCGAGAGTGCGCCAACCGCTAAAATTGCGATAAGCAGAGTTGCAATCCTTCTCATAATCGGTGATTTTTTATAATTTCCTTTGTAACAAAGATACTATTTATATATGGTAATTGCAATAGGCAATAGAAAAATGAAATTTTAATGATTTCTGTCGCTTGATGCTAACTTACTGATTGATTGCGCTTTGATGTTTTAGATATGAATAAAGTAAAAAATTTTTGCAATTTTTCTTCAAAAAGTTTTGCAGATTCAAAAAAGTGCCTTATCTTTGCACTCGCAATCGAAAAGGTTGTGTATGCCTCTTTAGCTCAGTTGGTAGAGCACGACACTCTTAATGTTGGGGTCCAGGGTTCGAGCCCCTGAGGGGGTACGAAAAGGAAGACGAAAGTCTTCCTTTTTTTGTTTTTGGTGGCAGATGCACGCGATGCGTGTTATGAGTAGAGAGATGATAGGTCAGCGTACAACTCGTCATCCCGAGGGAGGGCAACCTTGAGAGTCGTGGTTGCGATTTGCATCTTTGCCGACCGTGGGGATCTACCGCTGTTTATGGGCGGAGGGTTGCGGTATCAGCAAGGTTGATTAACAATGGTATATTGCTACGAAATTGCATAGAACGAAAAAGGTATCACGACCGTATGTAAATGCAATTCCTTGCAATGACGGAATGTATAATTCTTTTTAGACCTCCACCGAAATTTTGGACTGATCTGATATGATTGCGATTTATTGCTCGCCTTCGGCTGCGCCTTTTTTAGCGGTATCCGCGCTACAGTTTCGTCGTTCGAGCCCCTCTCTTTTTTTTGCTCCATCAGGGAGCGAGAACACTACCCAAGTCGAAATCTATATTCCGTTTGCATTTCTCGGAAATATTTTTTAACTTTGTAAATCAGTAATATGGTTTTTGGTCGGTGGCAAAGACCTCTAAATATCAATACTATGAATCTGAAAGAGAGATATGTGGCGGCGGAGAGTCGCTATGATGATGCGCAAAATCTATATCTTCGTTGTGGCCGTAGTGGCGTGTTGTTGCCCAAGGTGAGTCTCGGTTTTTGGCACAACTTCGGTGGGGTAGACCCATATGAGCGTAGCCGTGCCATTACGCATTATGCCTTCGACCATGGCATTACCCATTTCGACCTTGCAAACAACTACGGACCTCCGTATGGCACTGCCGAGGAGACCTTTGGTCGTTTGATGGTCGATGACTTCCGACCCTATCGTGACGAGTTGTTTATCTCGTCGAAGGCGGGATACGATATGTGGCCCGGACCCTATGGCGAGTGGGGCTCACGCAAGTATCTTATGGCGAGTCTCGACCAGAGCCTTAGGCGTATGAACCTCGACTATGTCGACCTCTTCTACAGCCACCGCTACGACCCCAACACCCCGTTGGAGGAGACTTTGCAGGCGTTGGTAGATATTGTGCGTGCGGGCAAGGCACTCTATGTCGGCATCTCGAGTTGGCCTTTGGAGGCGTTGAAGGTGGCGGATAGGTATCTGCGTGAGCGCGATGTGCCATTGCTTATCTATCAGGGTCGCCTCAATATGCTCGACCGTGCACCGCAGGAGCAGGGCATCCTTGACTATTGTGCCGACAATGGCATCGGCTTTATCTCGTTCTCGCCATTGGCGCAGGGGCTGCTTACGGATAAGTATCTCGACACCATTCCCGCGGGTTCGCGTATGTCGCGCGAGACAAGCCTGCCATCGAGCCGTCTAACACCCGAGTTGCGCGACCATCTGCGCCATCTCAACGCCCAAGCCGCAGAGCGTGGCGAGAGCCTTGCCGAGATGGCGTTGGCGTGGGTATTGGCACAGCGAGGCATCACCTCGGTGCTTGTTGGCGCAAGCTCGGTAGAGCAGATGGAGTGCAATATGAAGTGCATCTACGCCAAACCGTTCTAAGGCTACGCATAGCGCAAAAAAATTGCGACATCGGTATCGTGCCGATGTCGCTATTTCGTTTACTCTGCGCCGAGCAGTAGTTCGAGTGGAATGTGCAGTCGCTTCTGCCACGATGTCTCATCGTGGTTGTGACCAGGGAATACAAGGCTTACAAAGTGGGGCTTTGTCCAACCCTTTGCCACAAATAGCTCATCCACCTTGGTCTGGAATGGGGCGTAGTTGGCATCGAGTGTGCCATCGCCATAGTCCATATATACCGTGCGTGAGTTCGCCTCGGGGAGGTTATCCGTAAGGTAGTCGCGGAATGCCTTTGACCACGGCTCGGCAGCGCTCTCGAAGTCGCCAATAGCGGCGGGCGTATGTGTCGAGAGGCAGGCGGCAGAGCCGAAGATGTCGGGGTACTCCGAGAGGGCATAGAGCGAGATAAGACCGCCCATACTCGAGCCCATAACGACGGTGTTGGCGCTATCGCTAAGTGTCGAGTAGTGGCTATCGACAAAGGGTTTTAGCTCCTCGATAATAAAGCGTAGGTAATTGTCGGCGATAAACTTCTCTCGGTCAAACTTGTTGAGTAGCTTGTCGTTAGGGTCGAGATAGTTGAGCATCTTGGCGGGCGTATACTCCGTAAGACGGTCGGTGGGGTGGTTGTCGATGCCCACCACGATAAATGGGCGGCACTTGCCCTCATCTTGAAGGCGTTGCGCTACTGCATCGACATTCCAACTCTGACCATTCCACGATGTCTGCTCGTCGAAGAGCATCTGCCCATCGTGCATATAAAGCACAGCATAGCGTGTTTCGGGATTGTAGCCCTCTGGGGTCCATACATATACCGTGCGTGTGGGGATAAGCTCTGTTGCAAACTCTTCGTAGATATCCAACTTGCCCGCATCGGCCTGTTGCTTAGCCTCTTGTGTGGCGCAACCACCCAAAATGAGCAGAGCAAATGCCAAAAGATAGTGTCGTAGTTTCATAGTCTAAGAGATAAATAGTTTCCCAAAGTTACGATTTTTTTTTGAAATTTTGCCTCATTTGGTGCAACCAAATATCTTTTTAATATCTTTGTGTCGTATGGAAAAAATGAGACCTTATGCCGTGGATGACTCCTCGTCGTTCGAGAGTCTGGTGATGGGCGAGGTGAAGGCTGGATTTCCTTCGCCCGCCGAAGATATACGCGAAAAGTTAGACCTTGTGAAGCTGCTTGTTAGGCACAAGGCGTCGACCTTCTTTTTCCGCATCGATGGCGTGTCGATGGTGGATGCTGCGATGGACGATGGCGATATTATCGTTGTCGACCGTGCCGTTGAGCCCTATAACAACTGCAAGGCAGTATGCTACATCGATGGTGAGTACACCGTTAAGCGTGTCGAGATTGCGGAGGGTCGTGTGCGTCTGATGCCCGCCAACGAGCTAAACACAAAGTATCGCCCGATAGAGATATCGCCCGAAAACCAGTTTATGATTTGGGGTGTGGTTACTTATATTATTAAAAAGGCTTAAAGCGCGATGTTTGCTCTTGCCGACTGCAACAACTTCTACGCCTCGTGCGAGCGAGTCTTCCGACCCGACCTGCAAGGCAAGCCCGTTATTGTTCTCTCGAACAATGACGGCTGTGCTGTTGCGCGCAGTAACGAAGCAAAGGCGTTGGGCATCAAGATGGGCGACCCCTTTTTCAAGATTCGTGATATTGTCGAACAGCACAATGTAGCGGTCTTCTCTGGCAATATGGCACTCTATGGCGATATGTCGCAGAGGGTGCGTTGGGTGTTGGAGGAGTATGCACCCTCGGTAGAGGTATACTCCATAGACGAGGCGTTTCTGGACTTGCGAGGTATGGAGAACATCGACTTCGATGCCTACGCCAAGCGTATATCGAGCGAGTGTTGGCGACTGACATCTATCCCCGTGTCGGTGGGCATAGCCCCCACGAAGACCCTTGCCAAGATTGCATCGAAGCTATGTAAGCAGTATCCCAAGTTGCGCGGAGGTTGCTATATGCACCGCCCACAAGATATCGAAAAGGTGTTAAGAAAGTTCCCAATCGAGGATGTGTGGGGCATTGGTCGCAAGACGGCACGCAAACTCCACGAGCGCAACATATCTACTGCGTGGGAGTTTTCCCAGATGGACGAGGGGTTGGTGCGAGGTATGTTCGGCATCGTGGGCTTGCGCACCTGGCAAGAGTTGCGCGGTGTGCCGAGCATCGAGTTTGAGGATACCATCGAGGCTAAGCAGTCGATATGCGTGTCGCGCAGTTTCAGCAAGGAGATTTCGGATGTCAAGGAGCTTGCCGAGCAGGTGGCGAACTTTGCCGCCTCGGCAGCCGAGAAGTTGCGTGCCCAGCACTCTGTGTGTATCGAGATGATGGTCTTTGCCTATACCAACCGCTTCAAGGATAGCGAGCCACATAGTACCTTAGTCTCGTTTGCAGAGCCTACGGCAGACCACCGTGCGATAGTCGCTGCGGCGGTAAATGCCACCCGAGAGGTGCACCGTCGAGGCTTTGGCTATAAGAAGGCGGGTGTGGTAATCAGTAAACTGATGCCCGCAGAAGGTGTTGTGCTCTCGCTCTTTTCGGATAACGAGGTGCGAGAGCGCGAGAGCCGCCTCTCCTCGGCAATGGATAGCATCAATCACGCCTTTGGTCGTGGTGCAGTGAAGTTTGGAGTGCAGGGTAGTGGTACAATAAAGTCATCAAAAGAGAACCAATCGCCACACTACACTACGCTCTGGTCGGATATCCCGAAGGCAACGGTGAAATAAAGAGCAAAGTTCAAA
>RHMF01000760.1_pt1 | contig 14186 bp, 12 predicted proteins | sample 5365151 | NCBI WGS metagenome assembly RHMF01 (sample SAMN10266501, study PRJNA497801) | feces metagenome | isolation source: feces | host: Bos taurus | place: China: Prairie of Fairy Mountain | collected 2017-08-14 | reverse complement strand
CAAGGTCATCCTTGTACTTCTTGTCCAGAAGCGCAGTGTCTTTGCGGTGCTTTGTGTAAAGGGCCTTTTCCTTTTCATATTTCTCCGTAAGCAACTGTGCCTCAGTCTTGTAACTGTCCTCGATTTCCTTTGTGCGCTTTTGGATTTCCTCGATTTCGGTTTGGGCCTGCGACTTGCCGCCGCCGCTCTTTCTCGCGTCCCTGCGGGCTTTTTCTTCTGTCTTAGCCTGCAGTTCTTTCAAGTGCGCAACCTTAGCCGCCGCTTCCTCCGTAGAAAGGCCCAATTTGTCCACGTTCTTTATAGCGTCAGTGAACTCTATATTGATTTGGTACAGCGTCTTTTGAAGGTCTGTCCATCCTTCCTGTTCAAGCGCCTTTTCTGCGTTAATCTCAAATGCGTTGACGCTTATTGTCATTGCGCTCGCCTTATTCGCCACATCTTCCTCAGCCTTTTCCACCTCTGCAAGCAGTTCCTTTGCGTACTTGGAGTTCTTCCTGTGGTGCGCTATCCATTCATCATATTCGGCCTTGAGTTGCTCATAGTTGCTTTTCAGCCCCTCAATCTGCACCCCCTCCACCTCGAAAGCATTGGCCCCGGTCTTCTGCATAAGGTCAATCATGTTCTTCCTCGCAGCGTTCCCGGCCTCTATCGAAGCGGTGAGTTCATCATGCGCCTTCCTTGCCTTTCCGACCCCCGTAATCCAATCCTTGATAGCGTCCCAATTCTTTGTCACATAGTTGAGTAGGATACCCAGAGCAACAATCAGCGCACCGATACCCGTAGCCGCCAAAGCCGCCTTAATGCCCTTCAAACCGGCCGTGGCGGTTTTGGTTGTGGCCTTGATCATTGGAATAAGTTTCTTGACCGCATCCATTGACTGCCCGAAGACCCCTCCTATGTTCTTGCCGTAGTCCAGAAGGCTCTTGCCCGCTTCCTCGAAAGAGTTTGCGTAGTCACCAACGTTCCTGTTGAAGATACCGATACTTGCGTCAGCGTCCTTGAGTTTGTCATTCACGCTGTCAATCTGCGTTCCGAGTTCAACCCACCTGTCAGAGCCTACTTCGAGCGTCTGCCACTCCTTTTTCATAGCGGCCATCTGTTGCTTGAGGTCATTGTAAGACCCCGCAACCCCCTCCACGGACTTCTTGCCCACGTTCATGACCTCATTGAGCTTTTCCTGCATACCGCTCACCTGTTCCGCAGTGTCCTTGTACTCTTTGGAACTTGAGTCGAGGTTAAGCAGGGAAGCCCTGAGTTCATCTATCTGTTGCTTGTAATCCTTCAAGGAAACCTTGAGAACAGCCTCTTCAGCCATAAAAAAATTTGGATTTGTCGAAAATTATTTTATATTAGGGGAATATAAAAATCTCCCTCCGTGTTTTCAGTTACAGCCCGTATTGGCGGATAAGCATGGAACTGTCAGGCACTGCGCCGTTGCCCCTGTAAGCCACAAACGTTGTACTCCTTGTGCTGCCCGTGTTAACATCCACGGTGATTTCGAGCGTTGTAACGCCGCTCGGAACTGTCTCGCCGAAAGCGGGGTTGCAGGTTATCCAACTTGCGTAGTAGTAAGGTGTCCATTCCGTATTCGCGCTCGCCTGAATTGTGTAAGTACCGCCCGTCCTCACAGCGTAAATGCTTGAAGGGGTGAACTTTACGTAAGGGTCGCCTGAGCCGTTCTGAGTAAGGTAAATCCTTGTACTCTTTGTCTCACCCGTGAAGTCGATATAGACCTGATTGACGCTTTGGTACTCATTGGCGGCAAAGCGCACCGTGAGCGTTGTGTTGCCCGCGGATCCGGTGGTAGGGGTTATGCCCGTGATTATTCCCGTGTAAGGCGTGCTTGCAGTCCAAGTCTCGCTTGCCGATACGTTGAGGTAGCATGTGCCGCCCGTAGAACTGATATTGCCGCCGCCGTCAATGCGTGACACGTTGATGAAACCTTCCTGACTTTCGAGGGTCACAGTGCCGTCCTGACAAACAACTTGCGTCAGGAGCGGTGTGTTCGCACGCCAGTTGGTATCCAGCGATACATTGTTCCAATCGGATACCGTGCCGCCGTAGTAGAGCGTTGTGAGTGAGGTACAGCCCGCAAATGCGTAAGCGCCTATCGCAGTGACCGTTGCGGGTATTGTGGTGCTTGTGAGCGCACTTGCGCCGTAGAAGGCGTATTCTCCGATTGTCTGCACGCCGCTTCCGAGGTTAAGCACCGTAAGGGCAGGCAGGTCGCGGAAAGCGCCCGTTGTTATGGTCTGAGCGGAAGTTGTTACGCTACTGAGGTAGTTGTTGCCCGCAAAAGCGCCGCCGCTTACCTCCGTTACCGTTGCAGGGAGCGATACGTAGTAGAGTTCGAGGTACTGTGCGTTCATGCCGCTCATAGCGCCGTTGGTTATCTTAACCACATCCTCACCAAACGTCATTATGTAGTTGTTTTCATAAGCGCTGTAAGTGTTTGTGGTTATTGCCGTTAGATAGTTTCCGTTAGCGTCAATGAAGCCCGTCTGAAGGTTTGTAGGGGTCGCTGCACGCGGGCCTGTGGTAGCGCCTGCGGCATAAACAATGTAGGTCACGCCGCTTTGGGTCACAAGTACGCTGTCAGCCGAAATTGTGGTAGTTCCGACCGTGTTCTTAGCCGCTATTGTGGTGGCCCTGCGGTAGCCCGGATTGCTTGCAACCGTGAAACTGAACTGAGTTTCACCCGTAGTGCCCGTGGAAGGCGATACGCTTATCCAATCGGGGTTTGTAATGCTGATTTGGTAGTCGCAGTTTGCGCTCGCGGTGAGCGTGAAAGTGCCGCCCGTCTGCCCTATGTACTGATTGCCGCCGGAAAGGTAAACAACGGGGTTTCCTGCGCCGTTCTGCGTTATGTTGGAAGACCTCGCGTGCCTGTATGCGCTGTCCACCTTGATATAGGCCGTGCGCCTTGTCTCATAGTCATTCGGGGCAACCGAAATGGCTATTTCCTCGCCCGTTTCAACGCCCGTTCCCGTGGAAGGCGTGATAGCGGTGAGTATTCCCGTGTAATCGGTGCTTGCAGTCCAAGGATCCGTGCTGTACACGTAGCCCCTCACAGTGCCGCCCGCGCCGTCAACGTTATCCGCGTTAACCAAATCCACGTAGAGCGTGCCGCTAGTCTGCAGGATAACAACCTTCGCGCTTGCATTTTCAGCCATTGCAAGTATCTCTATTTCACGGTCATAGCCCGTTGAGTTGGTATAGACCGTGATTGTTATTGTAGCGTCACCCGTGCCCTGTTCCGCAGAAAGTCCGACCTCCGTAGGGTCATAGTATTCGATAGACCAGCCGCCTCCGTCCGAGGTGTGGATGTAGCCCTGTATGGTCGCTCCGTTCTTGTCAGCCGTGTATTGGGAAAGCGTGAAAGTGATTGTGGGAGCGGAAGTTGCGGGTGTTGACTTGTAGTTCTCAGGGTCATTCACCCTCACAAACTGCACAGCCGTAGTGTCATGGCTCGAAACGTTCCATTCATCGATTTTGTTGAGCCTCCAAAGGGTATTGTCGAACCAATAGAACTTTCTCAGGAAGTCAGGATTGGGGCGCTGTTCGATAAGCATCTTGCAGTCAACAACCCTTGTATCGGTACTGTAAAAGTCCTTGAGGTAGTCGCGCCAGAAGGAGTAGTAAATGCCCGCCTCATTGACCCAGAAGGCATTGTCCGTGAACAGTTGACGCGGTGCGCCGAAATCCCATGACTTTGATATTGCGCCGTTCCACCCGTAGATGTTGCGTTGGAACTTAGGCAGTGAGTAGGTCTTGATCGCAATCTGTTTGCCGTTCCTGTCATATTCATCCTCCGTGTAAATCCAACACGCCTTTTGATCATTGAGCGTCCCCATCGCGCTTCCGAGGTCATCGGTTATCCAATACGGGACTTGCACGCCGTCCGCGTTCACGCAGTCCTGATAGCCGTTGAAGAAAAGAAGCACGTTCTTTCCGTCCTTAGCCTTTCTCTCGCCGTCCCTGAACTGAGGTTTCGGGAATATGTCATAGTAGAGTTCCTTGTCCAGAGGCTTGAAGTCCCAGTTCTTGTAGCCCATATCGACCTCGAAGGTGTCCTCGCCGTTGTAGAGCATGTACTTGAAGCCCTGCAGGACGTAGGAAGGCATTTCATTGGAAGGCGCAAAGCGCTCAGGCGCAAGGTAATAGCGGGATTTCTCCGTACCCTCCACGCATGACTTGAAAACGCTCTTGTCGAGTATCTTCTTTTCCGTCACATCGAACTCATAGCCCGTGTTTATGCGCTGCGTGCCGTACTTGACCCCGTAGGTGTTGAAGTATTGCTCGCTGAAAGCCCCTTCGACCTGTTCCTGCGATAGATTGTACCACATGCTCTCATAGGGGATAGGGGTGATTTTCATGTCCGTCCCACGGTCTATTTTGTCATTGACGTTCACCGTAGCGCCCGTGTTGTAGAAATTTCCCCTCATAAGGATGTTGACCTGTTTGTTGTTAGGCTCTTTCAGGAAGAACAGGTTGAACATCTTGCAGTAGGAAAGCAGGTAGTCGCATGGGGTGTCTTCGGTGTTGAGCAGGGTTTTCTTGCCGACCCTCGCGCCGCTGAAGCCCGCCGTGCCGTTCTTCGAGTAGGTGCTGAGGTAAGCCTGCGAAAGAATAGTGTCGCGGTAGTGGAGCGTGCTTGTGGTATTGGCCGATGTCGAAGTGGTAAGCGCCGTGGCCGTGTAAGCCTTGCCTCGCCTGTACCCGTAGGAAACAGCCTGTTTGCCGCTATACGTTGTAACGGTCTCCAAGTTAGCCAAAGCGTTGACCCTGAGACCTATGCAGCCCACGTTTGAAGGCAGGTCAAGGTGGAAGGAAAGAGGCTCGCTCCATTTCCAAGTGCCGCTGCCGGTGCGCTCCCACTTACCGAAAGAGTTTTTGTACTCACCCGTTCCGGCCGGTGTCCATGCGGTCTGTTCAGGCTTGAGGTAGTCGCTTCCGACCTTGCTTGTCAAAAACATTGCAGTAGAGCCTGTTATTAAAGTGGAGTTTGTGGAACTGCCCTCATACGCGCAGAGTTGCACGGCAAAGGCCGCGTAGTTTTTCACCCCGTTTATAAGGGTGCTTGAGAACAGGTCGCTGTTGATCGCCGTAGAGCCGCTTACAAGGAAATCCATGTTGAGGTCTATGCTTGTGGTACCCAGCGGTATCTCGCCGCCGATTTGGTACACGGTGTCATACCATCCGTTGTAGGTGGTCTGCACTGTCACCGTAAGCCCCGTGACCTCGACCTTGCTTTCCTCATCCACGCCTTGCAGTTTCATCTCAGAAAGCAGCGGCAGGGTAATCCAACTGTCCCAGTAGTAGGCATTGTCGCTGTGGAAGAAATCGGGATCGAGGATAAGTTCATAGCCCTTTCCCGCCGCGTAGCGCTGTATAGCGTCAAACATTCCCCTCACCGAAAGCACGGGCCTAACAAGGTAACTGCGTATATCGCGTGTGGCCCACATGTCCATTTTGTCAGGCAGCATTCCGAGGCCGTAGCCGTTGTTTGCGTAGTAGGTTACGCCGCTTTCCGTGGTAGCGCTGAATATAGCCGCGTTGTGGAAGTTCACAAGGCAGCGATCGGTGTCGAAATTGTCAGAAGGGTCTCCCTCATACAGAGGCGCGAAGTTTATGTAACTCCACTTGCTTGAGTTCGAGTAGATATTGTCCCATGCGTCTTTCAGCGTCTCCTTGCTGATAACCATGTCGAACTCCGTATCATCCTTTCCGAACATAAACTGCAAGTCGCTGAGTTTCAGTTTGTTTCCGTCCGCGTCATACTGTAAATCAAAGAACAGCGAACCCAAGCCGCCGTACAGGGTCAGTTCCATTTCGACCTTGTGCCCCGTGCGCGTCACCTTGTCGAGTTTCACGTAGCCGCTCTCATAGACCTCGCCGTTGTAGTAAAGCACAAAATCAGCCTTTTTAGCGGGGTCGAACTGCGTTTGGACAAAATCCCCCGTCCCGTAACTTTGAAGCCGCGACAAGTCCCAAATATGCCCGAAAATGTCATTGTTGTTAGGTGTCCCCTCGATTGTCAGCGTCTTTGTGTAACTGTTGCGGATTACTGAGGGGTTGGTGAGTTCATTCTGCGTGTACGTGAAAAGGATCTGCGGGGGTGTCGAAAATTCGACCTCCCTTCCTTCTATGAATAGCCTTGTTTCCTGTCTCATGAAAAACTTTCTAAAAAACTTTAATAACCTCTTGAACATTACCTGCGTATCCGCTTCTGCGAAGCCTTGACCCTGAGCGTGTAGGATACCATGCGCCTGTTATCCTCGAACTTTTTGAACTCTGCCTCCGTGTCCGTGATAACCACGGGGAAAATCTTGTTATTCTCCAAGTCATGCAGGTAAATGGTTGTGGATTGGATAAGGTTCTTCGCAAAGTTCGCGGCCTGAGCGTCCGTGAGCCAGCCCGTGCTGAGTTCATACTCAAGCGTTATGTCATTGAGGTAGGTTTTGCTCTCATGGTCGATTGTGTTGTTGTTGAAGGGCCTGTCAATCGAATAAGCGTCCATCTTGTCCACCCTCTTGCATTTCCCTTCAAAAAGGAAAGCGTCCCAGCCCCCGTGTGAGTTGGTATAGTAAGCGCCGAAAGCGCCGCAATAGCCCACGTCATAGGTCACTGCGCTGTTGATCACAATGTTGTAGCCGCAATACTGAGCAACATCCATTGTGTAAGTCGAAACCCCTGAGGGCATATTTACTGTAATATCTGCCATAAAAATTTGGAATTGTCGATTTTTTTGTTATATTAGGGGAATATAAAACGGGCTATGGAGCATCGGAATTATAAATAACCTCTATCGGAACATTTCCATTGCCGGAATAAAGTGTGTATCTGATATGTCTGTCCCACCTACTTTTTTTCCCACCAAAGTATATTTTAGTTACCGAACTCCTATAAAAAGCGTATTGGCTTATACCACTGCTTATCTTGTTTAGGTACACCGATGTTATACCCGTGCAGCCGGAAAAAGCATAACCCCCAATATGCTCGCAATAAGGAAGATAAAGCATATCAGCCAAAGACCTGCATTTCGCAAAAGTTTCCGTCCCTATATACGTAACACTCGAAAGGTTAATTACATGAGCGTCATATACCTCACTATCAAAATCACCAGTAAAAGCGCTTAAATAGGTGCAGCCAGAAAAGGCCCTATCACCAATAACCATAAGATTTGGCAAGTTGACGTACCTAAGGCTTATCTCCCCCCAAAAAGCGCTGCCCCATATTTGTTTTGTACTTCCTCTGTAATTGTGTATAGCCTGCATTCCGATATGATTTGTATTATCAAACCAATTTCTGTCAATTACATACGGAGTGCGCGACCCAAAATTCCTAACCTCACACGTCAAGCACGGGTCATTAAACATACCCCCATATTGAAACTCTATCTGTCTTGACATATAGTTGCCCAAACAGGAATAATCTGAAATCGGGGTTCCGGTTCTTCTTGTAAGTCTCTCGCAAGGTGCAGCCGGTTGATGAGAGTTTCCGTATATCTCTGCGTCTTTCTTTCTATCATAATTCTCTATAAATAGCGCTAATCCTTCTTTCACATCTCCTGAGGTTTTACAGTCATAAAACTCATATATTAGACTACCACCCATTATGATTGGTTCGACGTAAGGTGAGGGTTCATCGCTATAAACGGAATACATGGCTTTCATCCTGCAATCCAAGTGACCGTTAACAGGGTCTGATAGTAGCATATAACCGCCATCCCACTCTGTTGCACTATAATCCCAGTTAAAAAGAAACTCAAACGTATCCAGAAGCGTTTCCGTAACTATTTCCTCATATTCATCAACGCCAACATACTCCCTCTCAATAGTTACTGAATACAGGTTAAATGTCTGTGTCATAGCGGATTGGACTACGGTATTCCCACTAAACAGCCTGAAATCCGGCAACTGATTGTCAAGGTATTGGCGGCAAACGCTTCCTACGTCGATATAGTTATAGTCAGCGCCTGGGGCCTTCCTTGCAAATCCCCTGAAAATATATTCATTTCCACGCTTGATAACGTATTCGAGCGTGTCTGCACTTGTGGAATATATTGCGTCCTGATAAGATAGGTAGGTCATGAAATTCTATAATTAGGTGTCCATGTTATATCTCCGTCCGAACAATGAACCGTGATTGATTTGTTGTCAAACCTGCTGTTCTTGCCTGTTGTGAAGCATTTTCCCCTCTTGCTGTCATATTCTGATTTTGCACCCTCATGAGATGGCTGCATTTGAATAACAGGCAGGTCATTGAACCACGCCATTGTATTGTTTGGCAAATAGATGTCTGTTACACTGTTAGCGCTGTTTGAGTCATGGATATTGAGTGCCACATAATCGGAAGAATAGACCCATATTTTGTAATCATAACCGAAGTCCACGCCTCCATAAAAATCCACATTCAACTTGTTTGACTTTGCTGATTTCTTGATATACGCGGTGTGTGAAGTCATTCCGGAATACCTAACATATTGAGGTAGCGGGTCTATTTTAATACCGTCATAAAGAATTGTCTCAAAACTAAATACGTCTTCCAGAACGGTTGTCCCCGTGTTGCCTGAAACGCCTATTACATCATAGTAATTCCAAATATGTTCGCAAGTAGAGCCAGACCATAGCGAAGTCACCCTGAAGTCGAGGTTTCCAAAGATTGTTTGCGCGTTATCACGTACATAGCCGGAAAGGACAGTATTCAAACTGTAAGTAACAGAACTATCTGCGCAATAATAATATTTCCAACTAGATGAAGGAGAAAAAGTGCCTCCGTTTACAGTGCCCTCATAAATATCCGAATAGTTTTCTTCAAGATATATAGGAACAGTCCTTGTTACTGCTGTATTATTTAACAGCGCAAACAGTCCGTCCCTTGTCCTCATGGTACTTTCGCTGTAATAATATGGAGGGAAAGTCATTTGCACATTATTGCCGGGTATCTGTATTTCAGTCATGTAAAACTCAGTAAACGCCGTTGGCTGTGTGTCCGAAGCGCACACGTCGCTTGAACAGTCTGAAACACAGTCATTTGAGCATACGTCAGCGCAGTCATTTGAACAGTCTGAACTGCAATCGCTTGCGCAATCTGAAGCACAGTCACTGCAAGGGGTGTCACTTGAGCAACTATCACTTGAGCAATCACTTACACAGTCATTTGAACATACGTCCGTACAGTCACTTGAGCAATCTGAACTGCAATCACTTGAACAGTCGGAAGGACAAGGCTCTGAGTATATCTGACAATCAGAATAACAGTCAACGCCGCAGTCGGAAGAACATCCGCCCTCAGTGTAACACTCATAAGAGCATGTATTGTCGGAAGGGCAGTCAATGCCGCAATCGGAAGAACAAACGCCATCGGCCTGACACGCATAATCGGAAGAACAAACATTGTCAGCGCCGCAGCCGCCGCCGTAGTCAACTATGTCAATATCAATGCTCCCGGCCGCGCTATTCCACATTGTATATGGAAGCCTCATTCTGCAGTCCATACGTCCGTTCACGGGCTTTGAAAGCACGGGCCTGAAATCCTCATAACTCCAATCATAGATAAAGTCCTGAGTTCCAAGCGTGTTGCCGCTCCAATCCTTGACCGTGAAAATCCTGTAAGCCTTGCCGTGCTTTGTAACGCCGGAGGTGGCGGGGTAGTCCATTTCAAGGAAGGGTTCGCATATCCTGTTAAGTAGCGTTGACACACTGTCCTCGCCGGGGTAACTTGACAGGATACCCCTGTATATCTCATTCCCGTCCACGGTGACGCTGATAGGCTGCGTAAGTGCGCTTACCGTAAACTCCGTATCTTTCCAAATCTGTATCATACTCTTACCGAAATATAGTTTTGGCGGGCCTTGTTTTTAGATGCGCACAAGTTTTCCCGCCTTGTCCAAAACGCTTATCGCGTAAGCGTCAAAGTCCTTCTGTATCGCTTCCTCAAGCACCCTCAGGTAGTACCTGTTCACGGCCTCCACGCTGTCCGCCAGAAGTCCCGTGGGCTTTATTCCCTCATCCTTTATCTTGCGCGTGATCAAATACGCAAGTTGCTTTTCAGTAGGCAGTTTCTTCTTTGTCCCCTTGAGGCCCTGCGTCCGTGGAAGCACGGGCTTCACCCTTATCCATTCGAGGATAAACGGGTAGGCTTTCCAACCGGGGTTCTCATATTTGCCGCCGGACGCGGGCTTTATGCCGTATTCCACATACTTCCAATAATCTTCGAGTTCGAGGTAAACCACGTACTCCGTACCCTTGTAGGCCACAAGGGTCTTAATGTTGTTAATGAGTTTGCCCGTAGCCTTCTTGTCATTCGCAAGCAGGTTTCTGCGGTACATGTCCTTGACCTGTTCGCCGTATTCCCACAGCGCCGTTGTAAGGTTTGTAAATACCTCGCTCTCAGTTAGTTCTTCAGCCATTTCTGTCTTTCCTGTTTTTCATAGTCATACCATTTGCGGCAAAACGCAAGGATGTTGAAGAAAGTGTAAATATCCGTCTCGAACACATCCTCCCACCTGTCCTTTGTCATATCCGAAAACTCTTTGACAAGCGCCAGAAAGATGAAAGTTCTGTCAGGGCTTGCCTCTTTTCCTTCAGCGCCGCTATTGTCTTCGGATCCTTCGCCTTCCTCTCCATCTTCCCTATTTGGTAGTCCAAGTAGATTAGGGTAGCCTGCATTGAACTCACCAATTCTTTCAGAAAAAAAAAGCATACGCTCTGCGCCACTGTAAGCGGCATGTTCCACGTTATTTCTTCCTTCAAATCCGCGATGTCATAGTCAGTGCCGTACTTTTTGCCCTCAGGGATAAGGAAAACCGTGAGCAGGTTCTCAAGGTTAGCCCCCTTGTCGGCATTCCAATACGCCTGAAAGTCCATGTATTGGGCTACAGTGAAGTGCGTAAGGTCTGCGTCAACCTTGCAAGTGTACTTTCCGACCTTTATTTTCTTGAATTTCAACTCCTTATCGAAGTCAAACTGACCTGTCCAAGCCGTTTTCTCGAACAATTTTGAGGCTTCTGCCATAGGCATGTCCCAAATTTCGGCCTCAGAACAGCCGCAAAGTATCGCTGTCTTCGCCACTGCACGCTCATAATCACCCAAAGCGGGGTCTTCCATGACCTCCACAAGCCTCCGATACGTGCCGATCGGGCATTCATTCCAAGATTTTATCTTAATTTCAGGCATAAAAATTTGCTTTTTTCGATTTTTTTGCTATTTTACGGGCAATATAAACCCTATCTTCCGAGCCAGGAAATGCAGTATTGGCCGTTTGCGGTGTTCGGATTGACCCCGTGCCACGCCATTGCAAGCGCCATAACGCGGTCATCATGCAATCCGGCCGGTGCGTTGTAGGTTGTAGTGCGCGTTTTCGGGTTGTATTCGAGCGCATACGCGGCCAATTCCGCGCTTTGGGTAGTGTCGGGCAGTATCCTTATCAACTTGCGCTCAAAAGCGACCTGAAGGCCGTTAACCAATTCATTCTTTGTTACGTTTGTGGTCTTGAAGCGCTCGATGTTTATATAAGGGCAAGCCTGTTCCAACAAATCCGTCATAGGGCTTCCGATACTGTTGTTTTCGGATATTACCTTCTTGATCGGATGGGACTTTATGTACTGCGCTATCATGTCAATCTGTTGCGGGGCGTTGAGGTTGTTGAAGGCGATTATCTCCCTCTGTTTGCCGCCCGTGTCAAGCGCCGATACCACGGTATAGTCATTGCCGCCTCCGGATCCCCAGTCTATTCCGAGGATAAGCGCGTCAACCTTTCCCTCAGGTTCCTCATAGCACTCAGCAAACCCCTCGAACACAAGCCCTTCACTGTCAAGGAACTCACCCTCATACTCCGATTTGAACTGTTGTTTCGGCAGGATTTCCCTATAACTCTCAATGGTCTCCTTGCTTATCATGCAGGAAGTGTCCCAATCATTCCAATCGATGGAAACGGTGTTGTGCTGACCCGCCTTTCCGTAGCACCAATAGCGCCAGAAAAATCCCGTCTTATACTTTGGTGTCGAAAGGATAAGCATGGGTGCTTTATGCACCTGCACCCACGGAAGCACCAACTCAAGCACGTCATCCTCGATGTAAACGGCCTCATCCAAACACAATATCCCGCTTATGGTAAAACCACGTAGTCCGTCTTTTTGTTCCGATGACTTGAAAAACAGTTCCGAGCCGTTAACAAACCTCATTGTAAGAAGGGTCTCATTCTTCTTTACAAGCACGCCTGTTCCGTTGACCGCCTTGCAAATGTCATTGTATAGTTTGCGGCTTTGGTTAAGTGTTGGAGAAATCGCTGCGGAAATACTCCCAGCCTTATTGAGAGAGTACCACAAAAGGATATTCTCCAGCATAATGGACTTACCCCTCTGACGTGGGCTTTTGGTAGCCACGGTAATAGGGTTTTCACCCTGAGTGCAAACCAAATCAATAACCGCCTTCTGCCACGGATAGGGCGTGAAGCCTACAAACGTCCTCTTACTCATCCTCCGCTACAACGGGTATTTCACCCGTGTAGTCCTGTATCACGCTTATTACGCTGTCCCTCAGCCCGTTATCAGTACCTCCGAAATGGAACTCCGTTACGGGTTGGATAACAACATCATCCTTCTTGTAAAGGTTGCACAGTTTGTTTATGGTCTCCAAAATGCCGTTTGCGGCCTTGTAGTCATTCGACTCAAGGGCTGTTTTCAGGATACCTTCGAGGCGCATGAGTTGGATATTCTTGAGGCTCTCAGCGTCCTTGAGCGTGTATTCCGCAAGGGCCTTCATAGCCTCCTTGCGCCAATAGTCCGCATGGGATTTCCCGCAGTTGAAATCCTCTTGGTAAGCGGACACAATCTCGCTCCCGCTCCAGCCCTTCTTGAACTTGTCAAGCACGTACTTGATCCGCACGCTCCTTTCCACGGGGGTAAGGTTCGCATGCGTTTTCAGCGCATCGCTTGTAAGTTTCTTCTTTTCCTCAGGTGTCAGTTCGCTCATAAAATCTTCGATTGCATTTTTCCTCGCCTCGCATTTATCCCGCTCTATCCTTGCAGCCCGCTCCTTGTTCCATTTAACATATTGGTCATGCTGTTTCTTGGACACGGGTTTGACCGCAGACGTAGGCTCTACTGAATAATGGTTTTCCCACTCATACAGTTTCTTTCGGGGCTTTCTTTTTGTCTTCTTTTCCATTGACGCTCTTGAAGTAGATAAGGCCCGCCTTGCGGTACAGGTCGAACACGCACTTAGGGCATGCGAAGTTTCGGCTCACTTTCTCGCCGCTCACACGCTCATACAGCTCAGCGACAATCTCATTTTCCTCTTTGGTAGTGTTGTTTTTATAGTTTAGATTGACGGCCGTAAATAGGTGTCCTTCAAGGGGTTTCAGTTTCTTCAATTCCCCTCCGTTGAATAATCTTGCCATAATATTAGTTGTTATTTTTTTCCGGTTATAGCCAGGTACAGGAAATTGAGCCATATACCCAGCGCGTCCCTTGTGTGCCATACCACGTCACCGATAACGGGCGTAAGCACGGCCACAAACAGGATGTAAGCATAATTGAGGACGGAGAACCCACCCGCGCAAAGGATGTAAATCAGCGCTACCCAGTGCGTCATACACAGGCTGCAACTAAAGGGCTTAGGTATCCTCGCGTTCTTCATTCCGAGCCACTTTGAAAGCCCTTTCTCCGCTTCATCGATTATACCGCTTATATCTATGATAATCACGCAAATAAGCGCAATCAGCAATATGTTTACATAAAGCATTGTATCTTCCTCTTAATCTCTTTCAGGAGTTTATTCACCGTGGATGCTGAAACTCCGAGTTCCCGTGCCAACTTGCGCTGCGTTCCGAGTTCCGAGTACAACAGTATAACGCGGCGGTCTATCTCATTGAGGCAGTTGTAGATAACAAACTTGAGCCTTCGCACCCTGTCGCTGTCCTCGCAGAAAATGTCCTCATTCGGCCGGTATTCCTCCAATATCCACTTGATCTCTTCTTTTGTCATCCTTCTTGTACTTGTAGTAATATCTTGAAGTCTTCGATATTAGGTTATTGGAAATCATGCGCACAACGTAGTATTCGAGGTCAAGCATTTGCTCGAAGCGTGAAAGGTCTTTGGTGAGCAGTTCCATGTAAATGTCCTGCGCCAAGTCCTGCAGGTCTTCGGGCCTCTCGCCGATAGAGGCCGCCATACCCGCTAT
>RHMF01000759.1_pt1 | contig 14187 bp, 23 predicted proteins | sample 5365151 | NCBI WGS metagenome assembly RHMF01 (sample SAMN10266501, study PRJNA497801) | feces metagenome | isolation source: feces | host: Bos taurus | place: China: Prairie of Fairy Mountain | collected 2017-08-14 | reverse complement strand
CATTTGCTCCGCTAAAATTTTTATATGTTGGAAAAAATTTAGAATCATGATGCGCTCCTATAATAATATATTCATTAGTTTTTTTACTAGGAAAATCAACAATTAAATTATTAAATTTAACATTTCCAATTGGAGTTATTTTAATAAAAGAGTCTATATTATAGCTAATTTTATTTAATAATAATATATTTTCTATATCTTTTAATGCTTGTATATTACCTAAAGAGCCAGAATATCTCTATCTATATTTAGTATTTAATATAGCAAAATCATATGCTTGTTGACCAGAAAAATAAGGTAATTTCTGAAAAACATACTATGAAGATTTTGTTAATATTGAATTATATAAATCTAAAAATGCCATAAAAAATTATTGTTATTTTTACAAATATTATTTATTTTTTATTATTTTTATTTACTTTAATTGAAGTAAATATCTATACAATCATTTATTAGAGGTTAAACAGATACTCATGAAGAAATCTGAAATTATAAAAAAATACACAGAGCTATATGGTAAAAGACCTAGACTAAATTTAGATAACACTTTATCTGATGAAGAACAATTTAAAATTAAACAATCAATTAAAATTAATCAATATATATGGACATTAAAAAAACAAATGTTCATTGAAATAGTAGAAAAAACAAATCAAATTGATTATTCAAAAGAATTAGTAGATAAATTTACAATAAATGATTTAATGAAAATTTATCATGGCTATCAATATAAACTTAATATTCAAGATAAGTCATATTCTTTATTTCAAGATTAAAAACAAATTTATATTTTAATTTTACTATATATTTTGTTCTTTTGGTTTATTTTATATATAATTAAAAATAAAAGAGAATAGTATGGAATATATAGTAAGATTATTAAATGATAATGATGATTTTTTGACTTGTACAACAGTAACAGAAATCATTAATTATTTTAAAGAACATAAAAATTATAAATTTCCTAATTATTTAAGAGAAGAATTAAAGCAAGGTAGAGGTGTAAGATTTTCTATCGGCCAAGATTATTACTATATTAAAGTAAATGGAGAAATTTCAAGATGATAAATGTAAATGATTATCTTATTAAAGTAATGAAAAAACAAATTTTTTCTGATTCAGATTTAATGAATAAATGTGCTAAACAAGTATTAGCTGAATTAAAAACTAAATATATTGATATTAAAGAAGATATTTCTGCTGCTATACAGTTTAAATTATTAACAAAAATGTTAAATGATAGATCTAAATCAGCTGATATTTATGCAAATGCAAATAGATCAGATTTAGCAGAAAAAGAAAAAACAGAAATGTATGTTATTTCTTCATTACTTAAAGAATTAGAACAATTTTTACCAAAACAAATGTCAGAACTTGAAATTAAAAATAAAATTGAAGAAATCATTAATTCTACTCCTAATGCTAATATTGGTATTATTATGAAAGCTTTTAAAGATTTGCCAGCAGATAAAGCATTAGTTTCAAAACTTATAAAAGAAAGACTTTAATTATGGATAATAATATTGCTGAAATTATATCAGTAGATAATATTAAATCTCGTATTAATGAATTAGGAAAAATTATTACTGAAGAATATAAAGATAAAGAATTAGTAATTATTGCTATTATGAATGGCGCTTTAATTTTTAGTGCAGATTTAGTTAGAGCTATTAATTTACCTTTAGTATATGATGTTTTTGGAGCATCAAGTTATATTAATAAAAACTCTACAGGTAAAATTAATATTAGAACAAGCCTAAAAAATAAAATTAAAGATAAACATGTTTTATTAGTTGATGATATTCTTGATACTGGATTTACTTTAAAATTTATTAAAGAATATATGCAAGATCAAGAACCATTAAGTGTTAAAACTTGTGTTTTACTCAATAAAAATATTCCAAATAAAATTAGTCAACCTGATTATAAAGCATTTGATATTGAAAATGAATTTGTAGTTGGTTATGGTTTAGATTTTAATGAACAATATAGAAATCTGCCTTATATTGGTGTTATAAGCTAAATATTTAAATAGTTAACTTTAACTAAAGTTAACTTTTTTAGTTTTTATGTTATTATTCAATATAATAAAAATATAAGGAGCATAATATATGAGCATTATTGGAAATTATTTATATGAAGCACATACAGATAATATTGAATTTGAAGATTATGTAATTGTACCTCCAAAATATAAATTCAATATTATACAACAGAAATTACATTTTTTTAAAGATCATTTACAAAATGATACATCAAATAAAACACCAGATTCTTTTAAGAAAATTGGAAAAATTATTGATGTAAAAGTATTTTTTACATTTAAATATAATATTGGATTTAATGGAATAGATGTTGATATTCAACCATATCATGATACTATTTTGCTTATTGTACAAAACACAAGAGGAACACTTAAGTATTTTGATATTTCAGGCTCTACTAATAAATTGCCATATTATAAAGGAGAAATTCTTACATGGACAAATGGTAATGAATATTCATCAGCTGATGTAAAACTCCAATATACTCCATTTCTTATTGATGATATTTTAATTACTGATAAATATGCAAATTATTATTCAGATTTAAGAAAAGCTCAATGTGGATATTGTTTTGAAGGGAATATAACAATTCCAGTTAATGATAAATTATATAATGAATATATTGATATAATTTATAATCCAAAAAGTAAAAAATCTTTTATTATATTTGATGATTATAAATATGAATTTGATTACATGTATAATCAAGGATTTAATATGACTAGAGCATTTGAAACAAATTATCAAATGACATATAAAGATACAGTTAAACATTATATTTATAATCATATTATGGAATATTTTGAAATGCTTAAAGGAGAACAATTTGTTACTATAGAAAATATTGTTAAAAAATTGAAAATTAGCTGTTAACTTTTTAACAAAAAGAGTTATTATATAATATATGAAATTTTTAAATTTTAAATTTTAAACTTTAAATGAAAGGAATAAATTATGGGAAAAAAGAAACAGACTGTTGACAATGGCAAAAGCAAAGTTGTAAATTTTTACGGCACCAAATCTGAATGGGTTAAGGCTGAACTTGATCTTAGCATTCGAGATGTTTTTGGCATTGCTCTTAATGAAAAGGTTGTAATTGCTGAAGATGAGCAGGGATTGTATGTTACTGGTAAATCTTATGTTGGTGCGCCTTTGCTTGATCCTTATCGTATGTATAATCGTCTTAAGCCTGAAGTAAATGAAGACGGTACGTATACCGTTAAACCTAAAGTTGTAAATGATTAAAACATATATTTAATTTTTTCGTCATGTTTGTGTTTTCTTTCTCCTTATTTTGAATATCACAAAAATATATGTTTTAAATAAAAACTTGAGGTAATGTATTGTTGCCTCAAGTTTATTTCTTTAAAGGAGTAAATTAAATGATAAATTATTTAAAAGAATACTTGCAATCACATTCTTTAGAAGAATTAAAAGAAGAATATGGAATTAAATACAATGAATTTGAAAATTTAGTTATTTTTTCATATTCTCAAATTGATTCTCCTAAAACCGCACCTATAGTTAGAATGGCTAGAGGTATTGTTTTAGAAAAAGATACTTGGAATATTGTATCATATCCTTTTTATAGATTCTTTAACTTTGAAGAAGTTTTAGAAGAAAGAAATAAATTTAATTGGGATAATGCTGTTTCTACTGAAAAAGTAGATGGTTCTTTAATTTCTTTATTTCAATATAATAATAAATGGTATATTGCTACTCGTTCTATGATTGGAGGAGAAAATAGAATTACTTCTAATCTTTATTCTTTTAAAGATTTATTTAATATGGCTATTGCTCCTCTCAATGAAGATGAATTTTATAAAGAAATTTCCAAAGATTGGCTTCCAAATTCTATTTGTTTTACCTTTGAATTAGTATCACCATATCATCAGATTGTTACTCCATATTCTAATACTAAATTATATTTAATTGGTGCAAGATATCTTGGAGAAGATACTGATAATCTTAAAAAATATCAAGAATTGCAATTTAAAGATGTTTATAATTCTTTTTCAGATAAATTAAAAGATATTATTTTGTGTCCTAAAATTGTTTCTTTAGTAGATGAAAATGGAAAATTTAGAGGTTTCGAAGAAATGAAAGCTTTATCAGAAAATTTGAATGCAACTGATGAAGGTTTTGTTGTAGTAGATTATTCTACAATTGATTCAGATTCTATGTCATTTCCTAGAACTAAAGTTAAAAATTCTTCATATGTAGCATTACATCATCTTAGATCTTCTATTGAAGGTGAAGATGAAGGAATGTCATATCATAAAATTTTAAATATTATTTTTAAAAATGAAGATGATGAATTTCTAGCAGTTTTACCTCAATATAAAGATATTTTTGATAAAATTAGAAATAAATTTGAATTATTTGCTGATTATATGAATAGAATTACTTTAGATTCTAAATTTAAAGAATATATTAAATTATCTAAAAATGCAAATACTAAGATAGAAAATCAAAAAGCGTTTGCATTATATATTAAAGATTATAATTATAAAGATATATTCTTTGCAATGTATAATAATAATATTGATTCATGGTATGATGTAATTGTAAAGAATATTGAGAAAAAATCAGCTGACACTGTGTTTAAATCTTTATGGAGTAGAATTAAATGATATTTTTTACAGGTCTTTTAATATATTTAGGATTAGGCTTTGCTGTATGGTATATGCTATTATTGCTTTGTCCAACTAATATGAAAAAAAGAATGTGTTCATTAAGATTTATAACATTAATTGTTTTTGCTTGGTTTTTTATTTTAAGTTTTCAACTTTTTAAGTTAACATTTAAGAAATAATTGTTATTATATAATATCTAAAAAAATTAAATATAAAGGAAAAAGAAAATGATGGAAGAAAAGAAAAAGTTTTATTTTGCTATTGATGACATTCAGTACCTGCGTGCTAAAAAAGTGAACGGTAAAATTGAATTTACTAATGACGAAGAATTTTGGGAACCTGATAAAAACGGATATCATTATCGTGGAGTAAGCAATAAATTTGTCGATTCTCCTAAAAAAGCTTTGCTTAATATTTTGTTGCTTAATTCTCGTGAGTCTAATAATCCTGAAAAAGTTGCGCATGTTCTAGCAAATACTACTTATGATGCTGCTGAAAATTGTTTTAAATGGGATGAATATCTAACTCTTGGTACTGAGCAGTGGCCTAAAGCTTGTCAGTGGGAGCATTTTGAATCAGGAGAATATACTTTTAAAGTTATTCGCCATGAAGTCCAGATTCTAACTTCAGAAGTTCCTGAAATTGATGCAAAAGAAATTTTGAAAGTTGATATGTAAGATTTTATTTTTGCACATATAAATATAAATGAAAATTAGTTATAATTATTAGCTAATTTTCATTTACTTTTTATATAAAAATGTTATTATATTAATATGATATTAATATGTTATAATTAAAGGAAAATTTTATGAAAAAATTTTATATGATTATCGGAATTCCAGGTACTGGTAAAACTACAAAAGCTAAAGAAATAATTGAAACATATAAAAAAGAAAATAAAATGTTGTATCATTATGAAGCTGATATGTTTTTTGAAAAAGATGGAAAATATGAATTTGATAAAACTAAATTAAAACAAGCACATATGTGGTGTTTTAATAATTTTAAAGAAGCATTAAAGCAAAATGTTGATGTTATTGTATCAAATACTTTTGTGAATATGTATGAACGCAGAAAATATATTAGAGAAGCCGTAATTAATAATTATGAAATTGAAGTAATTACTATGACTACTGAATATGGTAGTATTCATAATGTTCCAGAATATACAATTAAACATATGAAAAAATTATTTCAGCCTTTTACTAATAAAGAAATTGAATTTTTTAAATCAATTTAATCAGATGAAGAATTTACATCAATTAAGTAATTGTATTTTATTTGAAAAATATTCTAAAGAAATAGCATATTTTAATGATAATTATAAAAAATATGATATCAATAAAAACATGTTATTTTATAGAATAAAATCTATAAAAAATAGATCTGTTTTTTCATTTTTAGTTAAAAATCATTTTTCTATTAATTATGCGACAGATAATGTTAATAGTTATTTTGAAAAATATAAATGCTTAATTGTTGGTTTATACATTGATTCAAATGTTTATTATGTTTTAGAAATAACAAATACTAAAAATAATGAAATAACAAATATACATATTCCATTTGAATATGTAGGTAAAGGCAATAAAATTAATTGGAAGAAGGAAAAAGAAAATGAGTGAATTTGTTGAAGAAACTAAATTTCAATATTATGCTATGAATAAAGACAATTTAATTGTTTATGGTTTTGATGATGTTAATGAAGCAAAAACTTATTGTTCTAAAAATTCTTTTAAATGTAAGAATTTTGTATAATAATGTATAGATTTATATAAATTTATACACTAACAATCGCGATTGTTTTGTTAAAAATTCTCTAAAAGAACTCGAAAAATTATCAAGAGAAACCCTATACATTAATTTAGAGTTTCTTTTAAAGTAATTATAGGTATCAACAATATCTTTAAAGTTTTCCTGAATATTAAATTCTTCCATTGACTTAATAAACAAGTCTTTAAAGACTAAATCATTATTAATATCTATTTTTACTATATTTTTAATTTGAGGTTTATCTTTTAAAACATATTGATGTATAAACTAATATCCACGTCTACTTATTTCAATTGATGATAAAACTTGGTCTGGTAGATTTAAGTTTCTGAAAATAATATTACCTGTAAAAGAAGAATATTGAGGTAAAACTTCTAAATAATTAATATTAAATATTTTGCATCTTTTAATAATATTATTTAAAAACTTATTTCTAATCCATGTATTATTACAAAGACGATTATAATTTTTTCCTTTATTTCTATCACAAACTTTAATATTTAAATCTTCAACTACAAAATTTTCAACTTTGTAGTAACAACATTTATTAATTAAATTCTTAGCTACTTCTATAATCTCATAATTACGCTTATTAGTTAAATATTGTTTACGTTTATCACTTGAATCAGAACTTATTAAAGTTTTATAAATATCATTTAATTCTTTAAAAGAATAAACTCCTGAATCAATAATTTTAAAATCTGATGAAGATTTCCAATCAATAATGCTATATCCAATATAATTAGGATTTAAATCTAAAGCACAATATCTATCTTTAATCTTTTTAAAATTAAATTCATCTTTATATAATTTGTCTTCTTCAAAACTTATATAAATATAATTTTTATAAAGTTTATAAGTTATAGGTAAATCTTTATTTAATTGATGTATATAAAGTTTACTTAAAATTTGTTTATAACCTTTAGTTATACCTACTAAATTTAATTCATATTTTTCTTTACATTTAGGTTGAAATATAACTTTAGTTAAATCTTCTGAAATTCTAAAGAATCTATTACCTTTATACGGTTTAGCAGTACCTATTGAATATAAAGGATTTAGACGTTTTAATTTAAATTCTTCTTTAGAAAGTTTATTTTTACATCTTTGAATAAAGTTATTTTTGCCTCCAAAAATAACTTTAGGTTTATTAATTTTATTTAACTTTTTTAATTCTTTCTTTTCTAAATATGTTAAATTATCTTTATTTAATAGTTCTTGCTTTCTTTCATGTTTTTGATTATATTCATTTATTTTTATTTGATAAAATTTAAATAATTGATATGCTTCTTTAATAGCAGATTGAGTAAACCAAGAATTCATTAATTCAACATTATTTAAAGATTTTAATTTTTTAATTAAATCTGAATTATTTGTAATATAATTAGAGATTACTGATAATTCAACGTTTAAATTATTAAAGTAATTAAAAGCAGAATGAAGTATAATTGAATATTGTTTTTGATATTCAATTATTAATTCTTCACAATTATGTTCTATTTTAAACTTTAATGTCTGCATTTAAATATACCTTAATTTTATAAAATTATTTATAATATTTTTCAGAAAAACAATTCACTCTAAATATTTTTTAACATTTTTATTTAAATTAATATTATATTACATTTTAAATATAAAATTTTAAATTAAAAAAGGCTAAGTTTAAACTTAGCCTTCATAATATTGCTAATTTTAATTAGCATAAAAATTCTTTATGTAAGAAATGATTTTTTCTTGAGTATAAGAATCAAGATCACACCACCAATTCGAAAAATTCTTTACTGCTTTTTCATATTTTTCTTCTGCATAAGATTTACCAATAAATCCGATTTCTTCATACATTTTTGCAAATTCTTCAAAACCACGACAACTGACGAATTTACAAACATTAGTAAATTCATTAACAGAAAAAAGCATAGTGTTGTTCATTACATCCATAATTGTATCTCCTTAATTTTATTGGTTATATTATATAATAACAAAAAATAAGAAAAAGTTAACTGATATTTTATTTCAAAAAGTCTTCAACAGAAATAATTTGTGTTCCATATTTTGCAGCTTTTTGAAGTTTAGAAGAACCGCTATTAGGATCAGCGCATACAAGAATTGACAGATTTTTATCAACTTTATCTACAGGAACATAACCTTTTTCAATAGCAATTTTTTCCATTTCTGAACGTTTATATTCCATTTTTCCAGTAAAACAAATAGTTTTACCAGAAGATTTTACAGGTATTTCTTCTTTAAATTCACAAAGATTTGTCATTCTCTGCAAAACATTCGTATTCCATTTAGTATGACCACTCTCATAACCAAGATTAGTAACAAGAGTATCTGCAATTGTTTTTCCAATACCAGGAATATCCATAAATTGGCTATAATTGATTTTTCCTTCAATAAGATCATTCCAATCAAAATTATCAGTAATAAGTTTAGCTACAGTTTTTCCAATATTATACATATTCAAGCTTGCAAAAACTTGAGCTTTAGTAACAGATTTCTTAGCTTTATCAAGTTCTTCAAAGAATATTTCTTTTTTACGGGTACCATATTCTTTCAATGTAAGCATATTAGGCGTAAGCTCAAACAAATCAGCAATAGTTCTTACATTAAGATTAGGATCAGTCATAATAGTAGTAATATATGCTTCACCTACATTCTTGAATCCAAGCGTAATAATAGAATTATAAACTTCTTGAATATATGTTGCGAGACAACCACCTTCAGTATCAGAACACTGTACATTAGTATCATTAATAAAAAGCTGACTTCCACAGAAAGGACAATTTTCAATAATAACACGTTTTCTTTCAACACCAGGAGTAGAAGAAACAATATGAGGAATAATATCACCTGCACGTTCAACTACAACAGAATCGCCAATCTGCAAAGAACCATCAATCAAACAAGAATTAACATTACTGTTTTTAGGTTTAGTAAGTTGGAGTTTTACTCGTTTAATAGTAATTCCGGAAATTTCAACAGGTTCAATAATACCAATAGCAGTAAGCTGACGTTTACCCATACTCCATTCAATATCAATCAATTTTGAAGTAGCAGTTTGATTAGTAAATTTATATGCAACTTGGCTTTTAGGATGATGCGAAGTATAACCAAGAGATTCAGCATATTCTTTATCTGCAATTTTAATAACAATACCATCAAGAGGATATTTAGAAGTAGTAACAATCAAATTACAAATTTCATCCCAATCATTTTCAAAATTTTCACAAGTAGTATGCCAAGAATTTTTATCATAATCAACAAATGTAATTTTAGCACCTTGATTATAGTAAAAATCAGTATCATCAGTTCCAAGAATACCAGCAATACCATTACGCTGATTTTTAAAAGGAATGCCTGATTTAGATTTAATATTTTTATAACGATGTTTAAAATCAAAATTGCTAATAACAATTTCACCAAGCAAAGTATCTGTTTTTACATTAACAGATTTATCGCTATCAAATTCAATGAGTTTCAGTTTATCAGTATAATCCTGACCATATTCACCATCTCCACGAGAAGAAAGCGTTCCGTTTTCAAGAAGTCCTGACATTCCATCATATTTAGGCTGTACAATAATTACTTCATCTTTATTTCGAGAAACTTTCTTTACCCATTTTACCAAATCTTCTTTAGAATAAATCTTATCAAGAGAAAGCATAGGTTTAGAATGCTTAATAAGTTTTTCTTTATTAACATTCTCTTCAACAAGTGAAGTAATCAATTCATTTTCAGGATCAATTTTTCTAAGCTCTTCTACAAGCTTATCATATTCAATATCAGAAATTTCAAGTTCTTTTCCATTCCAATACAAATCATTATGATGACGAATAGCGTTTTCAAGTTCAATTTTATTCATAATATATTCTCCTTAATTTTATATTATATAATAACAAATATGCATGAAAAGTAAATATAAAATCAATAAATAATATAAAATTAACGAAGTATTAAAAATGAGTAAATTTGAAGAATTATATAATAAAATTATATTCTAGATGTTATAGTCAAGCTCTTCTTTAATTAATGATAAAATTAATTTATTATTTGATAAAAGCGATTTATTTGATTCAATTGATTTATATACAATAGATAAAGATATTAAATATATTGATTATGAATTAGGAATAGAACCTAGTTTAATATTAAGTGATAATTCAGAATGCTTTTATATAGAATTAACTAAGCCTATACAAATAAGTTATGATTATAATAATAGTAGAGATGAATTTGAACCTGGATATAGAAGCTTTCCATTTTCAAAAGATTTAAATAATAAATTTAATGATGAAATAATTAAAATTGATGTAAAATCAGAAGAAGGTTAGAGACAAGTATTATTTTCAACATTATCACAAGAAGATAGATATAATATTATAAATGCAATAATTGAATATTTAGATTCTTAGGATTTTATTGAATCTTTTAATCAACAAGTAAATATGGAAGAAGAAAATAGTGCTAGATCTGCTGCTGATTTAGATGAATATCATAAAACATAGAATTATGAAAGATAGTATTAGGAAATTATGGAAAAATATGATAGATAATCAATTTTAAAAGAATTTTTCAAAAAATAACCCATGTCCGATAATTTTATTATTTGACATGGGATTTTTTATATCATTGACCAATATTTTTTACATCATACCAGCAATCAATTAGTGTTTTAAGTGTACTCCAATATTTAGAATCTATTTCTTTTAGATATGGCGTAGCAACCCAACCTTGTTCAGACAATACATGAATAAAAATAAATTCTTCTTTATCTTTTAATTTTGCAACTATACAAGTATCTTTTTCAGGTTGAATTTCAGGAGAATTCCATTTATCAAATTTCATTTCTTTTTTCCTTTCTAAATGATGTTTTTAAATCAAATCCATGTCCAATAATTCTATCATTATTAGATATATCTTTCATTGGATTAAATTGTTCTACATCATTCCATAAATATTGTTCAATTTCTTGATAAAGTTCTTCGATAGAAGAAAAATGATTTAACAAATTAGGAATCATAGTAAGAGGTGGATGAATCCAAATAAGTGTATAACAATTAGTATGACAATGTTTATGATTATATTGCGGAACAGTAATAAACCAAGTAGGTTTTACTGAACATTTCCAAATAAAATTTTGATAATGTTCTTTAAAAAAAGAATCCAATGCATTATAAAAATCAATACTAGTAGAATTATAATCACTAAATCCTTTTTTAGAATCTTGCTCTTTAATTACAATTGTATTATTTTTAATAAAAATAGAAATTGGAATAGTTAATTTCTTAGGAAGAAAATGAAAAGTTCCTTTCATAGGAAATTCTTCCAATTCTTTTTGTTCAGCTTTTACTGCATTATACAAATTTTCATTTTCATATACATTTTGTGTATGATTAAATGTAGTATTAAATTGACCAAGCAAAGGCCTTTTATCAGTATCTTTAAAAATATCCCAAATAGGAGGATTAGGTTTCCAATCAATTACCTTTGCAAATATTGTAGATTCTTTTCTAAGAAAGATTTTTTCATCTTCATGATTTTGGAGATAATCGATAATATCATAATAGTTAGATTGTATTTTCATTTTTTACTCCAAATATTTTTAAATACATAATTTGCTTTTGTTTCTTCAAAAACATAAGAATTTCCGCTATTTACATAATATGTAGTATATACATTTCCATTGACAAAATCTCTTGCAGAGAAAATTTCTTTTGCAAAATCTGCAGGATAATTATTGTTAATATAATTTTCAAAATCTTCTTTACTATTAAATCTAATCATAATTAATTCTCCTTATTGATTATTTGTTATATTATATAATAACAAAAAAGCTTAAAAGTTAATCTAAGCCTTTTAAATAGTTTTCAACAGCATTTAAATATATTTGTTTAATAGCTAATATAGCATTATCAATATCTGATTGTAAAAGTTTTAAATTTTTATATGATTTTTGTTTTTCAATTAAATCTAAATAAGAATTAGAAATATCAAATATATTAACAGTTATTTTAAATTTATTTTCTAAATACTTTAGAAAATTATAACAAGTTAAATTATCAATATCGCCTAAATAAAAATATATATAACAATCTTCTAAAGAATTATTAGAAGTTTCTTTTATATAATTTTTTAAATTATCAGATATAATATTTTTATGTTCTAATTCAACAATCATTTTTGCTAATATTTACAAGTTTATCCAATTTCTTTTTTAACTCAACATCACTATAATAATGTTTATTTTTAATAATATCTTCAATTAGAAGATTAATTGCTTCTTCTTTAATATTTTTTTCAATATACCAAATTGTTTTAGTACTTATATCATTATTAAATTCTTGCGAATAGATAGCTGCAGAATTATCAGATTTATCAAAAGGATAACCAGCAAGCAATGAATCTGTATGCATAACTTTATAAGCATTATATTCTTTATTAATATGATTGATTGCTTCTTCATATGTATCAAAAGTTTTGTACATATTATCCATATCATAATCAACAGAATTTCCGCATTCTTCAAATGTTTCAATAATTTTAACTTTAACAATATACATAATATAACTCTTTTTATTATTGTTTATTTGTTTTCATATTATATAATAACAAAAATACAATAAAAGTAAACTAAAGAAGGTTAAGTATTTCTACTTAACCTTGCTTTAGTAACCATAACTAAGGAGGACAAGCTTTGGAATCACCTTAACATAGATTATTACTATGAAGTAGAAGCACTACTTGATTTCATAAAATGTAGAACTTTGGACTTAACCATACATTTTATTACTTTCTAGATTAAATTTTTCTTACTCTTGGTAAACTATCAAAAAACCTCAAATAGTTTTCTAAGGCCGGATTTCATACACCGAACACTCGTTGTAGAATATTCAAATTGAATATTCAGTTTTACGGTATATATCTAAGTCTCGAAAGAACATAGCATCAACCAACAAGGAAATTACAGAAAACTTATTACAAAGCCGGATTTTTAACGTTTCTCCATAACGCCGTTGATTAGACGGATTTATATGTTTATAGAAAATATATTTTATATTATAATTAAATTTTCATTTTTTTAAAATTTCGTTTTCATATTTTTCAATAAATTTTTTCATTTCCATAATATCAAAATGAATATGATTTTTCATTCGCTTTTTTACTTTTTCTATAATAGAATTTTTAAGTTCTTTTAATTTACTTTCTGGTATATCAGAATCGTAAATTACTGATTTATATATTTCTATATAGCCATCATATTCTTTTTCAATGGGGTTATCCGTATTAATACTATTGACATCCCAAATAGTATTCATGCATTTTTTATAATCTTCATTTTCTCCTACTACAATTAAATTATTATCTGATTTATAAATGAAATAATCAGCTTCTTTTATAGAGAAATAAAAATTATTTAAATTGCATGTAATATTATAATTAAATACTTTTTTCATATTAAATCTCAATAAAATGTGTTTCAAGATTTTCTTCAGTAACAGCAACATATGAAGCAGTACAATTATCGCCGGTAAGAACAACTTCTTTGTTGTTATACATTTCAATAGCTTTATCAAGAATCTTATTTGTGTCTTTAGAATCAATCAATTCCTGAGGAACTTCAATTTCAATTTCTTTAGTAAGAGTTTCTTCAAAAGTAACTTTAACTTTAGCCATAATTTAATCTCCTTAATTATATTGGTTTAATTTATATTATATAATAACAAATAAAA
>RHMF01000758.1_pt1 | contig 14189 bp, 15 predicted proteins | sample 5365151 | NCBI WGS metagenome assembly RHMF01 (sample SAMN10266501, study PRJNA497801) | feces metagenome | isolation source: feces | host: Bos taurus | place: China: Prairie of Fairy Mountain | collected 2017-08-14 | reverse complement strand
GGCTTGATGTCCCGATGGACAATGCCACGGCTGTGGGCATGCTCCAGACCCTTGGCGATCTGCATGGCGAAATGCAGTGTCTCCTTCCAGTTGAGAACGCCCTTCTTCTCCATATATTGCCGCAGGGAAATGCCGTTGACCAGCTCCATAACAATGAAGTTGGCGCTGTCGGTGGAGGAAACATCGTAGACCTGCACGATGTTAGGGTGGCTGAGCATGGCCACCGCCTCGCCTTCCGCATGGAAGCGGCGGCGGAATTCCTCATCCCTGGCAAATTCGTCTTTCAGTATTTTGATGGCTACCAGTCGGTTTAGCCGGTGGCAGCGGGCTTTATAGACAACGGCCATGCCGCCGGTGCCGATGATTTCCAGAATCTCGTACCGGTTGTCCAGCAGCCGTCCAATATATTGATCCATATTCAAAGTAGCTCCTTTCAGGGCTCGTGGAAATCAAATCTTTATCAGAACGGATGTCACATTGTCCGGCGCACCCCGGTGCTTGGCAATCTCCAGCAGACGCTGGCAGCAGGCACTGGAATCGGCGCCGTGGACAACCTCGAACAAAATCTCCTGATCGTCCATCATATTGGAAAGTCCATCGGAGCAGAGCAGCAGGTAATCACCCTTTGCCACGTCCGTATGGATAATATCGCTCAATACCATGGACTCGGTGCCCACGGCCCGGGTAATCAGATTCTTACCCGGATAGCTTTTAGCGGTCTCGGGGGTCAGTTCCCCCCGATCCACCATCATCTGCACCACGGAATGATCCGTGGACAGCTGGGAGATGCCCTCTTCGTTGATGCCGTAGGCACGGCTGTCACCCACGTTGATGACGGTAGCCTTCTTGCCACGAACCAGCACGGCAACCAGGGTGGTTCCCATGCCGTTGAAATCTTCAAACTCCTGAGACTGGTCAAAGACAGTCCGATTTGCCAGCTTCACGGCATTACGGAGCATCTGATCCGCTTTCTCCCGATCCATCAGGGAGCTGAAGTTATTTTTAACGTCCTGGATGAACACCTCAGCAGCCAAAGAGCTTGCCACATTGCCGCTCTTGGCGCCGCCCATGCCATCGCAGACCACACAGATCAGGCTGTTTCGATCCAGCTGCTCCATCAGATATGTATCCTGGTTCTGCTTCCGGACGCAGCCGGCATCAGTTAAACCCCAGAATTGCATATGCTTTCAACTCCCTTCCTTCGGTCAACGGTTTTCCTTGCTGTATTTGCGGCGCAGCTGGCCGCAGGAGGCGTCAATATCGCCGCCCAGTGTTCTGCGGACGGTAGCGGTGATACCGCCGTCTTCCAGAATCTTCTGGAATCTTGCCACAGCTGCCTTGGAGCTGGGCTTCAGAGGACTCTCCTCCACATGATTCAGCGGAATCAGATTGAAGTGGGCCGGAAGACCTTTCAGGCGCCGCAGCAGTTCCTTTGCGTCGCACTCCCGGTCGTTGACCCCATCGATCATGGCGTACTCAAAGTGGATGCGCCGGGAGGTGGCTTCATAATACCGGCGGCAGCATTCCAGCAGCGGTTCAATGGAATAGGCCTTGTTCACGGGCATGACCTTGCTGCGGATCTCATCGTTGGGGCCGTGGAGGGAAATCGCAAGGGAAATCTGCAGTTTCCGCTTGGCCAACTCATCGATCCTGGGAATCAGACCGCAGGTGGACAGGCTGATATGCCGCATGGAAATGTTCATGCCTTCCTCGCTGTTCACCAGTTCCAGGAAACGCATGACGTTATCAAAATTATCCAGAGGTTCGCCGATGCCCATCAGCACAATCCGGGAAATAGGCAGGCCGGAGTCGATCTGGGTAAACAGCACCTCATTGAGCATTTCATAGGGTTCCAGCCGTCTGACCAGGCCGCCGATGGTGGAGGCGCAGAAGGCACAGCCCATGGCGCAGCCGACCTCGGTGGAGATACAGACAGTGTTGCCGTAGTGATAGCGCATCAGAACCGTTTCCACGCAGTTGCCATCTTCCAGCTGCCAGAGGTACTTGATGGTTCCGTCCTTCTTCGACTCCTGCTTCCGGACAACCTTCGGGGTGTAAATAGGGTACTTTTCAGCCAGCTGTTCCCGAAGGGTCTTGGACAGATTGGTCATCTCATCGTAGCTGCGCACGCCCTTATGGAGCCAGGTATAGACCTGCTTTCCCCGAAAGGCAGGCAGCCCCAGCTCTTTTAAAGCTGCCGTCATCTCCGGCAGGGTCATGGATTGGATGTTCATTGGTCATACCTTTCTGCGCAGCTTTGCGATGAAAAATCCGTCGGTATCGTATTCGCCCGGAACCAGGGCAAGCATACCGCTCTCATTCTTGGGGAAGGTCGCGGGCAGTTCCAGAGGTTCCAGACAGTATTCTTTGTTTTCTTTCAAAAATTCCGCTACCAGGCCTTCATTTTCCCCGTAGGTCAGCGTGCAGGTGGAATAGAGGAGCGTTCCGCCCTTCTTTACATACCGGGCCTGGTTTTTGAGAATCTGCAGCTGAAGCTGTGGAAGCTTGGCCATCTCAGTCAGGTTTTTGTAGCGGATGTCCGGCTTCTTCCGGATGATGCCATAGCCGGAGCAGGGCACGTCCGCGATGACGTAATCCATGGCGTTCTCCCATTCAGGAACAAACTGGGTAGCATCCTGCTGCCGGGCGGTTATGTTGGCAATGTCCAAGCGGGCCGCACCGCTGGCAATGATTTTCGCCTTGTGGGCGTGGACATCGCAGGAGGTGATCTCCCCTGCCCCGCCCAGCGCGATGGCCGCGGCGAAGCTCTTGCCGCCGGGGGCGGCGCAGCAGTCCAGCACCTTCACAGCCTCACCCTTGGGAAGTCCGGCGCAGAGAACACTGAGCTTGGCGGCAGGATCCTGGACATAGAACAATCCTTCTTTAAAGGAGGGCAAATTTTCCAGGTTGCCGGTGCTGCCCAAAACCAGGCAGTCGGGCATCCAGCCATGGGGCTTAGCCTCCACATGCTCCACTTCCAGCCGTTTTACCAGTTCTTCGGCAGTGATTTTCAGCGTATTCACCTGGATCACCGTCTGGGGCGCGGCATTGTTGGCCTCCAGCATGGGCTTGATCCGCTCCTTACCCACATAGGGCTTCAGCAGATCGATCAGTGCCTGGGGATGGCTGTAAATCTCCTGCCAGCCGGTGGGCTGCTGAATCGTATCCATATTTCTCACAGCATTCCGCAGGACAGCATTGACCAGACCCGGTGCGGAGCGCTGTTTTTTGCAGTATTTCTTTGCCAGGGTGACGGATTCGTTCACCGCAGCAGATTCGGGGATCTTGTCCATCTCACGCAGCTGGTACAGACCAAGGTGGAGAATATCCCGGACAGCCGGGTGCAGATCCTTGACCTTGCCGGTGAGCAGCTGGGAAAGATAAAAATCCAGCTTCAGCCGGTTTTGCAGCACGCCGTAGCAAAGACGGGTGGCCAGGGCAGCATCCCGGGGATCCAGACGATCCCGCTGGATGTATTCCTTCAGCACACCGTTGGACCAGGCGCCGTCTTTCCGGCAGGCGATCAGCGCATTCAGCGCCGTTTCTCTGGCGCCCATGGCTTACAGAGGATGACCCCGGAAATAATCGGGGGCATTCATTCGCTTACCGCCTTCGGCCTGGAGGGAGCGGATCTCCACGGCACCCTCGCCGCAGGCGATGATCAGACCGGTCTTGGTCAGGCCCAGAATCTCGCCGGGCTGGCCCTGGCCGTCCACAATAGCGGTGGCGTGAACCTTGAATTTCTGCCCCTTCAGCTCCATGGTGGCAACGGGCCAGGGATGCAGGCCGCGCACCTGGTTATGCACCTGCTGCGCGGTCTTGCTCCAGTCGATGGGACACATAGTCTTATCCAGCATGGGTGCCAAACTTACCTGGCTTTCGTCCTGGGGATTTCCCGCAGGACGTCCGCTCTTGAATTTGGTCAGAACATTGCTGAGAAGATCTGCACCGAGAATTGCCAGCTTGTCCAGCAGCTCGCCGGCGGTCATATTCTCACCGATAGGGGTCTTGGCCACATCGATGATGTCACCGGCATCCATCTTCAGCGCCATATGCTGAGCAGTGACACCGGTTTCGGTCAGGCCATCCAGCACTGCCCACTGGTAGGGCGCAGAGCCGCGGTACTGAGGAAGCAGACTTGCGTGGATGTTGACGCAGCCCAGGGTGGGAATATCCAGCACCCGCTGGGGCAGGATCCTGCCATAGGCCACCACCGCGCAGACATCGGGCTTCAAGTCCCGCAGAGCCTGCACATCTTCATCGGAACGGAAGTTTTCCGGCTGGAAAACGGGGATCTTGTTGGCGATGGCAACCTCCTTCACGGGAGAGAACACCAGCTTCATACCCCGGCCCTTGGGACGATCCGGCTGGGTGTAGACACCCACAACCTCAAAGCCATCGGCCAGAATCTTTTTCAGGCAGGTCGCCGCAATATCCGGCGTACCCATAAAAACAACTCTCAAAGGATTACCTCCTGTTAGGGGTTACTCAGTCCTCGTCGTACTGCAGTTCTTCCTCGGTCAGGAAACGGTCCATGACCTCGGTGTAGACGATGCCGTCCAGGTGATCCAGCTCGTGGCAGAAGCACCGGGCGATCAGTTCTTCACCCTCGGCCTCGTACCAGTCGCCGTTGCGGTCCTGGGCGCGAACCTTGGCCCAGTAGGGGCGCTTCACCAGACCGTACTTGCCGGGAACGCTGAGGCAGCCCTCGGGTCCCACCTGCTCGCCGTCGGTTTCCAGCATTTCAGGGTTGATCAGTTCGATGATCTCATCGCCCACATCCACCAGGACAACCCGGCGCAGGATGCCCACCTGAGGAGCAGCCAGACCGACGCCGTTGGAATCGATCAGGGTTTCACGCATATCGTCCAGCAGCTTGTGCAGCTTCCGGTCAAATGCCTCCACCGGCTTGCAGACCTTGTGCAGGGCGGGATCTTTATCAGTGAGAATTTTACGCAGGCCCATAATGTTACCTCTTTCTATGCATCGAATCCGTTTACGTCAATGAACGCGCCAACCCCCCGGTTCTGGCCGTCCCGGGCAAATTCCCGGAGCAGATGAGAAAGCAGGAAGCGCAGATTCTTCGTCATGGCGCAGCGCAGGGTCAGACGATAACGGAAATTGTAGTTTATTTTCGGCACCACGCAGGGGGCAGGCCCCAGCACGGTGCAGGTTTCTTCGTTGTAGGGCGCCTGCTTCAGGCAGGCAATGAGGGAATCCCGGAATTTGGCCGAACCCCGCAGAACCGCGGTCTCCTCCTGGCCGGTGAAGGTGACAATCGCCACATCCCCGAAGGGCGGTGCATTCTGCACCCGGCGCAGATTTACTTCCAGATCGTAAAATCCGTCGTAATTCTGCTGCGCCGCCAGGCGGATCACCTGATGGTTCGGTACCAGAGTCTGGACAATGGCTCTACCTTCGGTTTCACCACGGCCAGCCCGGCCCACCACCTGGGTGAGCATGTTGAAGGTAGTCTCCCCCGCCCGGTATCCGCCGGTATAAAGGCTGAGATCCGCATCCAGAACACCGACCAACGTCACATCCGGCAGATTCAAACCCTTGGCAACCATCTGGGTGCCAATCAGAACGGGGATTCTTTCCTTTTCGAACTTTTCCAGGATTTTTTCGTGGGTATTCACAGCGCTGACCGTATCCGCATCCATTCGCAAAGACGGCATATCCGGGAACAGCCCTTCCAGTTCCTGCTGTACCTTCTGTGTTCCGGTTCCCAGAGGCTTTAAAGGGCCGCCGCAGCTGGGGCAGCGGGTAGGTGCCGGCTGGGAATGGCCGCAATAATGGCACATCAGCCGGGAATTGGCACTGTGGTAGGTCAGTCGCACATCACAACGGGGACAACTGGGGGTTTCCCGGCAGTCCACGCAGACCAGTGCGCGGGAAGCTCCCCGTCGGTTGAGCAGCAGAATGGTCTGCTTGTCCGCCCGGGCAGTATCGTGAATGGCTTCCCGCAGGGGATAGCTCAGGGAAAGGTCATTTCCCATTTTCATCTCTTCCCGCAGATCCACGATCTCCACCTGGGGAAGGGGCTTGCCGTTGTACCGCTCTTTCAGGGTATAGAGCCGGTACGCGCCGGATTTTGCCCGGTACATGCTCTCCACCGAGGGTGTGGCGGAACCCAGCAGCACCAGGGCATGTTCTTTTGCGCCCCGCCAGATGGCGATTTCTCTGGCATCATAACGGGGGGAATTTTCGGATTTGTAGGAATGCTCCTGCTCCTCATCCAGGATGATAACACCTAAATTTTCGCAGGGAGCAAACACCGCAGACCGGGTGCCAACCACAACCGTGGCCTCACCGCTGCGGACACGCTTCCACTGGTCATACCGCTCGCCCACACCCAGGCTGGAGTGCAGCACTGCCACCCGGTCGCCAAACCAGGCAGCCAGCAATCCCAGCAGTTGGGGGGTCAGGGAGATTTCCGGCACAAGCAGCATAGCACTTTTACCGGTATCCAGACACTCCTGGATCAGGCGGATGTATACGGAGGTCTTGCCGGAGCCGGTGATGCCATAGAGCAGAGAAATTCCCGGCTGAGCGCTCGCCATCTGATCCCGCAGACCCCGAAAGCAGCTTTCCTGGGCATCGTTCAGCACCAAAGGCCGCTGAATCTGCGCCGGTTTGATCTCCCGGCAGCGCAGCACCGGCCGCTCCGAAAGGGTTACATAACCCTTTTTCTCCAAAGACTGGATGGTGGGCATCTTGGCACCGGTGAAATAGCACAGCTCCTTGGCCGATACTGTTCCCAAACTGCAAAGCAGTTCCAGAACTGCCCGCTGCATGGCAGCGGACTTGGGCCGGTGGGATGCGTATTCCATGGCTTCCTCCGGCGAGGATGCCAGGGTGACGATCTTTTCAGTCTTGTCACCCAGTCGGCGCTGAAATTCTGTCTGGGCTTCCACCCATTTTTTCTTCACCAGATAAGAAAGGGCTTCTTCCAGGATTTCCTCGTCAGAAATGCAGGCCCGGAGGGCATTTTCATCAGCGCAGCCACCCAGATCCGTCATTAGCTGAAGAATCTCGGCAGCGCCGCTTTTTTTGATGGTCTTTTCCTGCCAGGATCTGTCATCCGTCAGCAAGTAGCTGGCCTTGGTCTGAAACCAAAGTCCAGCGGGAAGCATGGCCCGCACCGCCTCATAGAGGGTGCAGAAATACCGCTCCCGGATAAAGGAAGCCAGCTGCAGCTGGTGCCGTGTCAGGATCGGCTCCTGGTCCAACACCCGCTCCACGCACTTAAGCTTGCTTTCATCGCCCCGCTCCACCGACAGCACAATGCCCTCGGTGCGGCGGTTTCCCCGGCCGAAGGGAAGCTGCACCCGTTGGCCGGGCAGCAGTTCCATCTCCTCGGGGATCCGGTAGGAATAGGGCTTGTCAATGGCGAAGGTCGCGGCGGAAACTGCAATTTTCGCGATCATATCACCCCTCCTTCCGGTATTTTTTCTTAGTACTTGTAGTCTTCCTTGATGGCGGCGGACAGCTTGCCGTCAGCCACTTCCTGGATAGCCAGGGTAACGGGCTTCTCGGTCAGTTCCTCCTGGAAAGCCTCGGCCTCCACGGCGATCTGACGGGCGCGATGGGCCACCACATTCACCAGCAGGTAACGGCTATCCACATTCTTCAGAAGATCAGCAACAGGGGGGTACAGCATAATTCAATTCCTCCAATATTTTAGGCCTTATCGGCAATGATATTCAAAATTTCATCGGCGCAGCGGTCTGCGTCATCGTTGACGACCACATGATCATACGCATGGCGCTGCTCCATTTCCCAAACCGCCCGGTTCAGACGCTTTTCGATCTGATCCTCGCTGGTATCGCCGCGCTTACGCAGGCGGGTCTCCAGCTCCTCCATGGAAGGAGGCGCGATAAAGATCAGGGTCACATCGGACTTTTTCTTCTGCACCGCAAAAGCACCGTTGGGCTCAATGTCCAGAATCACGCTGCCGTTTTGCAGCTTTTCCTCCACCTGGGCAGCAGGGGTGCCGTAGTAGTTGTCCATATGCGCATCGGTTTCCAGGAACGCGTCCTGCTCCATCATTTCCTCGAAGCGCTTCTTGGTAACGAAATAATAGCTCTCGCCATCCACCTCACCGGGTCTGGGGGCGCGGGTGGTAGCGGAAACAGAGAATCTCAGGTCATCCCGCTTCGCCATCACCTTGGACAGCACGGTACTCTTTCCCACGCCGGAAGCGCCGGAGATCACAAACAGTTTACCTTTGCTCAAGCTTCTTCCTCCTCAAAGCTCACATCTGCCTTGGACTGCCACCGGGTATAGATCTGCTCCGGGGTCAGGGCAGAGAGAATCACATGGTCCGTATCCATCAGCAGCACGGATTTGGTCTTTCGGCCGTAGGATGCATCCACCAGCATGCCCCGGTCCCTGGCCTCCTGGACCACACGCTTGATAGGCGCGGAATCCGGTGCCAGAACACTCAGAAGCCGGCCGGCGGCCACCAGGCTGCCAAAGCCAATGTTGATCAGTTTCATAGATTACCTCTGATCCGTTATTCGATATTCTGGGTCTGCTCCCGGATCTTCTCCAGCTCAGCCTTGATGTCCACCACGATCCGGGCCAGGCGCACGTCGGTGCACTTGGAACCGATGGTGTTGGCTTCCCGGTTCATCTCCTGCAGCAGGAAATCCAGCTTCCGGCCCACGGCGCCGCCGTCGGTGAGCATCTTGTTCATCTGCTCCAGATGGCTGCGAAGCCGGACGGTCTCCTCGTCCACGGCAACCTTGTCCGCGAAGATGGCAGCTTCCGTCAGGATACGGCTCTCATCGATGGCGGTGTTTGCCAGAACTTCCTTGATTTTATTATACAGCTTAGCCCGGTAGTCGATGACGGTCTGGGCATTGCCTGCCTCCACCTGAGCAACCAGTTCCAGGATGGTATTGCCGCGGCTGCGCAGATCCGCATCCAGGGCAGCGCCTTCGGCGGCACGGAAGGCATTGTAGCCCTCCAGAGCAGCTGCGACCACCTGCAGCAGGTCAGCCTTCAACTGATCCTCATCCACCTGAGGCTTCTCCACGGTGAAGATCTCAGGAAGCCGGGACACGGTGGACACGCTGATGTCGTCCTTGACACCGTGCTGCTCCACCATCTGGCGCATGGCGCTTAAGTAACCCTCCAGAATGGCGGTATTCAGGGTGATCTTGGTATCTGCCTCCGCTTCGGACTTGATGGTGATGTAGACATCCACCTTGCCGCGGGAGATGGCAGACTTCACAGCCTGCTTCACCGCATCCTCCGCAAAGGAGACCATTCTGGGCAGCTTTACGGTGCAGTCCAGATAGCGGTTGTTGACGGAGCGAACCTCCACGGTAAATTCACGGCCACCCACGGTCTGTACCGCACGGCCATAGCCGGTCATACTCTTAATCACGTTTATTCCCCTTTGTTCACGGAGCCGGGGACATGGCCCCGGGCATATCCGGTAATGGTGTGTACTTCTTCTTTTCTGGCGATCTTCCGGTCATAGACTACGGTCAGGGCGATGCCGCCGATGAAGCCCATGCAGGCTGCCAGGACACTGATGCCTGCATAGCTCCCCAGCCAGAAGCCCAGGAAGAACAGCACCAGAGGCAGCACATAGAAGATGCCGACGGCCTTCATGACAGGTCCGGTTTTGGACTCGATGATCACCAGGTCGCCCCGCTGGGCGCCGATGGGATTCTGCGCCTCGAAGACCATAACCTCCTTGGCAGCGCCGCAGCCGGAGCACTTATGGCAATCGCCGGAGCAGGCGCTCTCCCGCTGAAGAAACACCGTGGCGGTGCCATTGTCGTGGGTCTGCTTGACCCGAACGGTTTGTTCCATTGCGATTACTCCTCCTGCATTACTTCTTCCTTCAGCGAAGTGGTGACGCTGGGCTTGCCCAGAACACCAAGCTCCTTGAACATTTCGCTGAAGGTTACATCCACGCGGATGGTGGCGTCGCCGGGATCGGCGCCGGTAAAGTCAACAGTAACGGTGACATCCTTGGGTGTCATCTTGCTGACCAGCTCATAGGGGCCGCGGACCTTGATGGTCAGCTTCTCCGTAATGACCTCCGCCACATAGCCCGCAGGGACGCCGGTGGTCTTGAACTCGGTGATGATCATTTCCTTGGTCAGCAGGCCGTCGAAGCGCAGGGAAACCTGAACTTCCGTCTCGCCGCTGTCGTTGGTGACACCCTCCAGGGCAGGAATCTTGAAGGTGAAGTTGGAATTGGTCTCGCATTCCGCCAGATTGATGGTGCCCAGATTGATGGAATCGCCCACCTGCTCCAAAGCCATATCGCTGCCGGAGATCCAGATGGATTCCACACTCTTCTCCAGGATCACATCCTCCTCAGTGGCGCCGCCGCCGGGAATCAGGGTAACATCCAGCTCCACCTGCTTTTTCCGGTGGATGGTAAGTTCCACATGAATGTCTTCCACATTGACGGTAACCAGCTCAGAATCCACACCCACGCCATCGGGGTTGCAGAGAGTGAAGCGGAAATCCTGGCTGATGGATTCCTTCTGCTCCGTCAGGTCAATGTTCAGCACCGCCTGGCTGATCTGAGCCACCACGGAAGCAGGGCCGGAGACCTTCACAAATTCATTGTCCAGCAGTACATCCGCCCGGCGGACAACGTAGCCCTCAGGTGCCTTGCCCTGATAGATGATGTTGACGGGAACCTCCCGGGTTTCCAGCCGCTCCACGGTAACAGTGATGGAATCGGGATATTGGTTCTCCCGCTCAAAAGCATTGCTGGCCACATGGCCGGGTAAGATAATATCGTAGCCGATCTTATGGGTGCCGGGATCATAAATCTTGGTCATATCGGCTTTCAGGGTGATGTTGGAGTTGTTCAGCTCGATCAGATCGGAGCGGTTGCCGGAGAGAGTCAGATCCACATTGGTATCGGAAATTCCGGTGATGATGAGCTTGCGCTCCTTCAGCACCGTCTCACCTTCCATCTTCACGGGAATGTCATAGTAGGTCCATTCGGAATCGGGGCTGACTTCCGTGATGACGTACATCCACAAACCAAAGGCGATAAGCAGAGAAAGCAGTGCGGAGACCAGCTTATTTTTCATCATAACTATTCTCCTTCTTCAGCCATCTCTGCTTCAGCCGCAGGGCCAGGTTCATTTCCTCGTTCTCTTCTGCGGGACAGAGCTCGTTGCGCAGCAGTTTTTCCAGGGTCTTGGCAGCCAGGTGGCGTTTGAGCATGCCGCCCACCGCCACGGAAATGGTGCCGGTCTCCTCGGACACGATAACCACCACCGCGTCGGACACCTCGCTGATACCCACGCCTGCCCGATGCCGGGTGCCCAGGTCAGCGCTGAGCCGATGGCTCTCGGAAAGGGGCAGCACGCAGCCGGCAGCAGCCACGCGGCCCTCCCGGATGATCATGGCGCCGTCGTGGAGGGATGCCTTGGGGAAGAAAATATTGCGGATCAACTGCTCGGATACCTGACCGTCGATCTGGGTACCGGTGCGCATATACTCATCCAGCCGGGCTTCCCGGGAGAAGACGATCAGCGCGCCCACCTTTTCACGGCTCAGGATTTCGCAGGCCATCACCGTCTGGGAGATAACAGCTTCATATTCCTGGGCAGGTTTTTCCGCGCCGAAGAAGGAATAGATCCGCACATTGCCCAGCCGGTCCAGCATGCGGCGCAGCTCAGGCTGGAACAGAATGACAAAGGCCAGAAGACCGATGCCCAGGACCTGATTCAGGATGAAGCTGATGGTATACAGCTCCAGCGCGTCTGTCAGCCAGGCAATGGCCAGCACCACCACCACGCTTCTGACGATGCGCCATGTGCTGGGGGTACGGATCAGGGGCATCAGCAGATAAATGATGAATGCCACCAGGGCAATATCCACATAGTCCGACCACTGCATTCGGGCAATGGTCTGGATCAAGCCTTCCAATCTAGCCATGCAAACGTCTCCTTTTCCTTAGTCTAAAAATGCGCATAGTTCGCTATCGTATAGTTACCTATTATCCAATCCATTATAGCGGATTATGTCGGTGATAGCAAGTGATTTTGCGAAAAATTTTCAACGTTTCCGGATCTTTTCCCGGGATAATTCCCGGAGAAACCGGTCTGTCCGGGTATCCTCCGCATCCCATCCGAAGCTCACCCGAACAGTACCGGTATCTTGTGTTCCGGCGCTTTCGTGGGCCAGGGGCGCGCAATGGAGTCCTGCCCTGACGGCGACCCCCCGCTTCGCCAGATGCGCCGCCAGTTCCTCGCAGTCCCCATCCGGCAGAAACGATACCGTCCCCGCCTGATGCGGCCCCGCAAACACCCGATAACCCAGCTTTTGCAGGCCTTTCACAGCCCGTTCCACCTGCCGGCGTTCCCTGCTCCCGATTTTCTCCACGCCCCGGCTGCTGACGAATTCCATTCCTTCGCACAGCCCGGCGATCCCCGGCACATTCATCGTTCCCGGCTCCAGCCGGTCAGGCAGATATTCCGGCATATCCTGCCGGATGGAATCACTGCCGGTGCCGCCCATCAGCAGCGGCTGGGCATCGCCGCCGCAGAGGAGCAGCCCCGTACCCTGAGGCCCCAGAAGGCCCTTATGGCCCGGCATGGCAATAAAATCCGCACCCAGCGTTTCCAGCGAAACCGGGATACTGCCGGCGGACTGGGCCGCATCGATGATAAAGGGGACATTTTTCTCCCTGCACAGCTGCGCCATGGCCTCCACCGGCAGAATATAGCCGAAAACATTGGAAACATGGGTAAATACCGCCGCATCCGCCCCTTTCAGCGCATCCTCGAATCGGCTTAAGGAGTCCTCCCAGTCGAATAATTTCCGCCCACCGATCCGGATTTCCGCACCTATGCCATGAAGCGGCCGGGTCACCGCATTGTGTTCGAAACCGGTAACAGCCACCTTTGCGCCGGGTTTTACCAGGCTGCGAATGGCGATATTCAACCCGTGAGTGCAGTTGGATGTGAACACCACCTGCTCCGGGCGGCAGCCAAACAACTCTCCTGCCCGCTCCCGGCAATCATAGACCACTTTGGCTGCCGCATTTGCCGCACCGTAGCCGCCCCGTCCCGGATTGGCGCAGCGCTCCATGGCCCATTGCACTGCCGCTGCCACCTCTCGGGGCTTATAAAAAGATGTGGCCCCATAGTCCAGATAGATCATAGCTGCAGCTCCTCCAGATTCCCCGCTTCGTTTTGGATATAGACCTTCTGCATTGGAACACCGCTTCTGCCCAGCAAGGCTGTGCATTTCCCAATATCCTCCGTCCAGACCCGCAGGCTGTAGCCGCAGCCCCGGACTTCCATCCACCTGGGTGTCCGCTGCAGGGTGCTTCGGATCCCTGCCTCCCGAAGGATTCTCTCTCCCCGCTGACCGTGAGTCACGGAGCGGAATGTCACATAATAGAGTTTCATGGCAAAAACCTCCCGCTGCATCCTATGCAGCAGAAGGCTTTCCCGTTCTTTCGTCATATTTCACATTTATTTTTCCATTTTTCTATTTTATCTATTGAATTTCACCACACATAGAGTTATAATATTTTTGTTATTTCAATACTTGAGGAGGCATACCATGGAACATTCCAATCCCATCAAGGCCAACAAGAGCAACCACAAGTTCATCACCATCGGTGAGATTATGCTGCGTCTGACGCCCCCCAACTATCAGAAGATCCGTATGTGCAACGAGTTCGAAGCAACCTACGGCGGCTCTGAAGCCAATATCGCGCTCTCCCTGGCAAACCTGGGCATTGATTCCACCTTCTTCTCCGTGGTTCCCAATAACTCCATCGGCAAGAGCGCCATCCGTATGCTCCGCTCCAACGACGTCCACTGTACCCCCGTGATCCTCTCCACTCCTGAAGAAACGCCCACCCACCGCCTTGGCACCTACTACCTGGAAACCGGTTACGGCATCCGGGCCAGCAAGGTCACCTACGACCGGAAGCACTCTGCCATCACCGAGTACGATCTGAGCAAAGTGGACATCCATGGTCTGCTGAACGGCTTCACCTGGCTGCATGTGTCCGGCATTACCCCGGCGCTGAACAAGACCTGCGCCGATTTTATCCTGAACTGCCTGAAGGTTGCCAAGGAATTAGGCCTCACCACCAGCTTTGACGGCAATTTCCGCTCCAAGCTGTGGACCTGGGAGGAAGCCAGAGATTACTGCACCCAGTGCCTGCCCTATGTGGA
>RHMF01001329.1_pt1 | contig 14194 bp, 9 predicted proteins | sample 5365151 | NCBI WGS metagenome assembly RHMF01 (sample SAMN10266501, study PRJNA497801) | feces metagenome | isolation source: feces | host: Bos taurus | place: China: Prairie of Fairy Mountain | collected 2017-08-14 | reverse complement strand
ATTGTTAGCACCAGAAATAGATCAAAAAGAAGAAAATCAAAAACTTAAAGATGACATCAAAGTTTTTTTAGAGAATAATAATAATAAAACATTCTCTGACTTATTAGATGAAATAAAAGAAATAATTGGGAGAAATGATTGGGAAGATGCTGAAAAAAATCAAATATGGAACTTTGTTTTGTTAGACGCAGGAACAAATAGAGGTTATGGAAATGCCATTTTCCCTACAAAAAGACGTACTATTATAGAAAAAGACGCTGGTAGAAAATTAAATAAAGACGGAGATGGCTTTGAAGATGGGGCAATAGCATTTATTCCTCCTGTTACAAAGAATGTTTTTTTGAAATATTACACTAAAAATATTGATAATTTAACTATATGGACAAAAACAGAAGATGCTAAAGATTACAAAAATAGCATAAAAGAAGCATTGAACGATTTATTTGGTTTCAAACAAAAAAATAATTAGGATTATGAATAATACAAAAGCAATATCATTTTGGCAGTTCTTAGAGAATTATAAAATAGAGATTCCTATAATACAACGAGACTATGCACAAGGAAGAAAAGGGAAAGAAGAGTTAAGACGTTCTTTTCTTACAAATCTAAAGCAAGCGTTAGATAATGCGTTAGATAATCCTGAAGGTAAAGATTTAAAACTTGATTTTGTTTATGGCGCAATAAATAATAATACATTAATCCCTCTTGATGGGCAACAACGACTAACAACCTTATGGTTACTTCATTGGTATGTTGCTTTACGTGCAAAAAAATTAAAAGAGGCGCAAGAAGTTTTAAAGAAATTTACTTATGAAACACGAGTGTCTTCACGAGAATTTTGCGAACAATTATGCAAGAATGAAAACTTTAAATGTTTTCAATATAAAGAGGATAGTAAAATTGTTGAGTTTATCATAAATCAAACTTGGTTTTACTCTGCTTGGAAACAAGACCCGACTATTCAGTCTATGTTAAGAATGATTAGTGGAACAAAAGAAACCGATAAATCAGGAAATAATTTTATTGACGGAATAGAAGAATTGTTCGATGGAGTAAAAGACTTAAAAGACTTTACTGAATACTGGGAAAGGCTTAGTAGAGAAAATTGTCCTATCACTTTTTATCATTTACCATTAGAAAATTTTGGACTTTCCGATGATTTATACATTAAAATGAACGCAAGAGGCAAACAATTAACTGATTTTGAAAACTTAAAAGCAGACCTAATTGGCTATATTCAAGAGCGAGCAAACGAAAATAAAGATTGGGAAAATTTATTAAAAGGTGAAGATAGTATTCCAATAAAATTAGATACTACTTGGACTGATCTTTTTTGGGAAAATAGAAAGGGAAAAGGTTCAATGAATGATAAAGGGGAAATAGATGATATTTATTTTACTTTTCTCAATAGATTTTTCTGGAATGAATTATTCATTGCAAAAAATGAAAATAATTATATTCTTGATATAGGGAAAGGTGACGAAACATCTACACAAGAAAATAATAATGTTTCATATAAATATTTAAATAAAATAGATGAGAAAGTAGAACAAAACAATAATACAGAACGCTTTTATCAAGGATTAGATAAATATAAATATTTTAATAGTGAGATTCCATTAGATTGTTTTGAAAAACTAAGAAAAGTACTTGATAATTTTTGTGAATATTACAAAAATAATGAGAAGAATATATATAAGTGTTCTTGGAATGAAGATTTTAGTTTTATTCCGAAATACAAAGACGACAAAGACAACAAAATCTTAGAACTCAATCAAAGAGAAAGAATTGTTTTCTACGCTATTTGTAAATATTTTGATCACGACACAAACATACAAGACACAAAAGAATCTTTTAATATTTAATAGATGGATGCGAGTGATTTGGAATCTTGTTTCTGGAGAAGATAATTCAGGCAAACCTAATATCAGAAGTACTTCTGCAATGAGAAATGCTATTGAATTTATAGAAAAACTTGACCCATATAATCTATATTGGTCATTAATTGGTAAAAAAATACAAGGGAACTCTGAATTTGACGAAAGATGCAAAGAAGAAATAGAGAAAGCACGCAAAATAATAAGTGATAAAACTTGGGAACAAGCTATCAAAGATGCAGAAAACCTTTTATTTTTCAAAGGAACTATCCGCTTTTTATTTAGGAATGATAAGGGTGCTTGTGATTGGAGTAATTTTAAACCAAAACTAGAAGAAAAATTAAAGGTTTATTTTGAAGAAGGTGGCATCAAAGAAGATTACAAAGTAAAATTAACCAAAGCATTAGTATTACAATGTAATAAAGAACAAATCTACGATAAGCAAATATTTAATCCAAATGCATCTACTTGGTTATGGATTCTTTCTTCAAAAGAGTATCAAAAGGCAGTTCATAATATATTAACGAGTGTTGAGTTATGTGAAGAATGTGATAATTGTAAAGAATTTACAATTTTTGAGTGGAAGAGACAACAAGAACCTACTATAGAAGTAATATTAGATTTAAACAACCTTCCTTACGAAGAAATGATTAATAATATTCCACGAGGTAGATTTAGATATAATTATGATATTCAAAAATTGGGATACTATGAACCATATAAACAAACTGCGATAGTTTATAATCCAAAATTATCAGAGTGTTTCAAGAAATTTGAAAATATTCAATTGGCAAATGAAGTAAACTTAGGAAATGGCTATTTTTATGGTTGGGATATTAAATTTAAATATGAGGATAACGAATATGAGTGGAAAAGAGATGCAGATTTTAATAAGTTTGAAGAATTGTTAGGAATAAACAAATATTGTATAATCTTTATCCAATTATCAACAATATCTACTTTTATTCCAAAATGTTTTGAGATATTTTCTTGTGTAAGGACTTGTTTGCTTTCTCCTTTTGCTACTAATTCTCCTTGGTTGAGAAGGATTACCTCATCGCAATATCGCATTGCAAGGTTTAGGTCGTGAATTATGATTAGGATTGTAGTGTTTGTTTCTTTGTTGATTTGTTTTAGCAATTCCATTATGTCGAATTGATGACGTATGTCAAGAGATGAAATAGGTTCATCAAGCATTAGAATAGGTGTTTGTTGCGATAGGGCTCTTGCAATGATTAAGCGTTGAAATTCTCCTCCGCTTAGGTTTTTTGCATTCATATCTCTTAGATGCCAAGTATTTGTTCTTAGCATTGATTGTTTTACTATTTCAAGGTCTTCTTCGCTATCGGCATATAGTGGTTTTTGATAAGGGATTCTTCCCATTAAGGCTATTTGTAGGGCTGAAAAGTCAAACATTAAATTAGTTTGTTGTGGCACTAAGGCTATTGTTTGTGCTAAGTGTTTTGAGGAATAGAGGTTTATGTCTTTTTGATTTATGAATACTTTTCCGTTTTTGATTGGATTGATTCTTGAAAGGGCTTTTAATAAGGTGCTTTTTCCTGAACCATTGTTGCCAAGTATTCCATAAATCTTTCCTTTTTCTATTTGAAAGTTTATGTCTTTTAGGATTTGTTTTTCTCCTATTGTGTAGTTAAGCCTATTTACTTCTATCATTGATTTAAACGTTTTTTTGCGTTAAACAATAGGTAGATAAAAAATGGTGAGCCTATCAAAGCTGTTATGCTTCCAACGGGTATTTCGCTCGGTGGCATAAGTGTGCGAGAAAGTAGGTCGGAAGAAAGCATAAATATCATTCCTCCTAATATGGAAAAAGGAATTAGTTTTCTGTTGTCGGAGCCTATTATTAAGCGTACGATATGTGGCACAACTAATCCTATGAATCCTATCACTCCACTTTCGCTTACAATGAGTGAAACCATTAGTGTGCAGATTAAAAGAATGATTCTTTTTGTTCTCTCCACGTTTACTCCAAGTGTTTTGGCTGTTTGTGTGTCTATTAGCAAGGCATTTAAATCTCTTGCGTGATAGGTTATACATATTATGCCGATTGCAACTGCAATGCTTACGCCTATTAGTGAGTTGTAGTCTATATTTGAAAGCGACCCCATTGTCCAAAAGACTATTTTCTCAATTTGTTCTTGATTTAGTATCATTAAAAGTGAGATAAAGGCTGAGGCAAGAAAGTTTATCGAGATTCCTGCAAGTAAAAGGGTTGTTGTGTGTATGCGATTGCCGTATGAGGCTATTTTTATTATGATTATTACGCTTAGAAAGGCAAATAGAAAACTCATTCCACTTATTCCAAGAATGAAACTTTCTAATCCAAGTACTATTGCAAGGGTTGCTCCAAGTGATGCACCGGAGGAAACTCCAAGAATGTAGGGATCGGAAAGTGGATTGCGAAAAATAGATTGAAAAGCAAGACCACAAAGTGAAAGTCCTGCACCTGCAAGAGCTGCAAAGAGTGTTCGTGGTATTCTTATGTTGAAAATAATGTAACTAACTCCGGGATTTATTTCGTCAAGGTTTTGGGAAATAATAGGGGAGAGAAGAACTTTTAAAGAATCACCTACACTTATACTTCCACTTCCTACTATGCAACTAAGAAATATTAAAATAAGGCATAGTAGTGAAAGAAGTATAAGTGTAAGAGTGTTCTTTTTTGATTTCACTTATTCTGTTTTATTGTTTGTTAGTTCGTTTGCTTTATCAAGTGCTTTTGATATGTGGTCAAATATGTATTCTTTTCCAAGATAATCGGCAAATCCACTCTTGTCTAATACTTTGTAAACCTCTTCTGTTACACCTGAAAGTATGATTTGTATTTTTTCGTTCTTGCTCTTGTCGCATAGACTTCTAAGGTTCTTCAATCCTGTTGAGTCTATGAAAGGTACTTTACGCATTCTTATGATACGAACAGTCGGTTTATTCTTTTTAGAGCGTGTTCCTACTTCATCGAATTTGTTTGCTACTCCAAAGAAGAATGGTCCATCGATTTCGTAGATTTGTACTTGTTTATTTACTTTTTCATATACGCTTTCGCTTTCTGAGTCTTCTGTTCTTTGAAGTTCGTCTTCAATTACCTTGATAGAAGATGTTTCCATTACTCGTTTAATGAATAATACAAAGGCAATTAATAAACCTACTTCTATTGCAATTGTAAGGTCGAAGATAACTGTTAAGAAAAATGTTGTAAGAAGTACTACTACATCACTCTTAGGGTTTTTAAATATTGCTTTAAATGAACGCCATTCACTCATATTGTATGCTACTACAACCAAGATTCCTGCAAGGCATGCAAAAGGTATGTTTGCTGCAAGTGGCATTAAGAATAAGTAAATCAATAATAGGAATATTGCGTGAACTACACCTGCAATAGGGGTACGGCCTCCGTTGTTTATGTTTGCCATTGTACGTGCTATTGCTCCGGTTGCAGGAATTCCTCCAAAGAGTGGCGATACAAAGTTTGCAATTCCTTGTCCTATTAACTCAGTGTTTGAATGGTGTTTTTTTCCTGTTGCACCATCGGCTACCATTGCTGATAAAAGACTCTCAATTGCACAAAGTATTGCTATTGTAAAGGCTGGTGAGATTAGTCCTTTTATGCTTTCTATTGTGATTGCAGGAACCTCTGGCTTTGGAAGGGCTGCTCCACCGCTTAATTCAGGATAAACACTTCCTATTGTAGGAATAATGATTCCATAGTTTTTAAGAATGATTGTTGCTATTGTACATACTATAATGGCAATCAAAGAACCTGGAATTACTTTTGTTACTTTGCTCCATAGGAAAGAGATTGCAACAGTAAAGATTGCCATTATTGTAACTATTGGATTGATTGAATCGAAGTTTTGGAAATAACATATCCATTTTTCAATAAAGTTTGCTGGGACTTCGCCTGCTATTTCCAATCCAAAGAAGTCTTTTATTTGTGTTGAGAAGATTGTTAATGCAATACCTGAGGTAAATCCTACGATAATAGGGTATGGCATAAACTTAATTATGTCTCCAAACTTCAATATACCCATTAAAATTAGTAAAACGCCCGCTATGCAAGTTGCAATTGCTAATCCACTTGTGCCATATTCAGCTATAATTCCTGCAATAATGACAATGAAGGCTCCTGTCGGACCTCCAATTTGCACATGTGAGCCTCCAAAGATTGATATTAAGACTCCGGCAATTATTGCTGTGATTAGACCTTGTTGAGGACTTACTCCCGATGCTATACCGAATGCAATTGCTAAGGGAATTGCAACAACTCCGACAATTATACCTGCTGTTAGGTCTTTGATAAATAGTTCTTTTGAGTAGTTTCTTGTTTTTATTAACTCAAAGAACTTTGGTCGAAAAATTTCATCAAGATTCAATTTTTTCATTCTTTGTTTTTTTTAAATTTTTCTATGCTTTTTTATTTTTTTTCTTTACTTTTTTTGATTTTTTCTTTGCTTTTTTTCTAAAAATCAAGAGTTATATTCTACAAAAGTTTTTTCCTACTACGGCTAATCCTCCTTCGGCAGTTTCTTTGTAAAGAGATGGTAGGTCTTTTCCTGTTTGTTTCATTGTTTCTACTACTTTGTCAAATGAAATCACGTGATTGCCATCGGACATCATTGCATAAAGATTAGCATCTAAGGCTCTAAGTGCAGCGAAGGCATTTCTTTCAATGCAAGGTACTTGAACCAATCCACAAACAGGGTCGCATGTTAATCCAAGGTGATGTTCAAGTCCTATTTCTGCTGCATATTCTATTTGTTGTGGTGTACCTCCAAAGAGTTGATTAGCTGCTGCCGCTGCCATTGAACAAGCTGAACCGACTTCTCCTTGACAACCTACTTCTGCTCCTGAGATTGAGGCATTGTATTTTATTACATTGCCAATCAATCCTGCAGTTGCTATTGAGCGAATTATTTGTTTGTCTGTAAATTCGTGTTCTGTGTTAAGGTGATATAAAACTGCGGGTACTATTCCACAAGAACCACATGTTGGGGCTGTAACTATTTTTCCTCCACTTGCGTTTTGTTCCGATACTGCTAAGGCGTAGGCTTGTACTAAGCATCTTCCTTTAAGTGAAGGCTTGTAACTTCTTGCTTTTGTGTAATAAGACATTGCTTTTCTTCTCAAACGCAATCCCCCTGGCAATACTCCTTCTTCGTTTAGTCCGTCTTCAACGGATTTTTTCATTACTTGCAAGACTTCTGATAAATAATCCCAAATGTCATTGCTTTCAAATTCTTGGACATATTCCCAAAAAGTCAATCCGTTTTCATCTATGTATTGAAGGATTTCTGTTAGGTTGTGATGAGGATAGACTTCTTTTATTTCTAATCCTAAGTTTGAATCTTCTTCTATTACTTTTCCTCCTCCGATGCTATACATTGTTCTTTTTTGTAGTAGATTTCCGTTTTCATCAAAGGATTCAAACATCATAGCATTTGGGTGAAGGTCTAAAAATATATCGCTTTTCCAATGTATTTTTGTTCTTTCTCTTCCTAATACATCTAATATTGCTTGATCTGTTAAGTGTCCTTTTCCGGTTGCTGCTAAGGAACCATAAAGTGTTATTTCAAAATGCTTTGCTTCAATATTATCTTTTAAAAATAATTCAGAGGCTTTTCTTGGTCCCATAGTATGTGAACTCGAAGGGCCATAGCCGATTCTAAATATTTCTCTTATACTTTCCATAGTATTTTTTTAGTATTTCAGCCTGCAAAATTACAAAATATTTCGTATCTTTGCACGTTTTAATAATCTTTTAATATTATAGAATTATGACATCTTATGAGATAAGAAAGACCTTTCTTGATTTTTTTGCGTCAAAAGGTCATACAATAGTTGCTTCTTCACCTATAACAGTGAAAAACGATCCTACATTATTATTTACTAATGCGGGAATGAATCAATTTAAGGATATATTCTTGGGAAATGTTACAAAACCTTATCCTTCGGCAGCAGATTCTCAAAAATGTTTGAGAGTAAGTGGTAAACATAATGATTTGGAAGAAGTAGGACACGATACTTATCATCATACTATGTTTGAAATGTTGGGTAATTGGTCTTTTGGCGATTACTTTAAAAAAGATGCAATAGCATACGCTTGGGAACTTCTTACAAAGGTTTATGCAATAGATAAAGATAGGATATATGTAACTGTTTTTGGAGGAGATGATAAAGACGGATTGAAGGCAGATAATGAAGCTTATGATTATTGGAAAGAATGGATTGCAGAGGATAGAATAATATTTGGAAGTAAAAAGGATAATTTTTGGGAAATGGGTGAAACAGGACCTTGTGGAGGGTGTTCTGAAATTCATGTTGATTTAAGAGATGATGAAGATAGAAAGAAAATAGATGGCAAAGATTTAGTAAATAAAGATAATCCATTGGTTATTGAAATTTGGAACCTTGTGTTTATGGAATTTAATCGTATGGCTGATGGAAGTCTTGTGCCATTGAAAGAAAAGAATATTGATACAGGTATGGGATTTGAACGTCTTTGTATGGTTTTACAAGGCAAAAAGTCAAATTACGATACTGACGTTTTCCAACCAATGATTCAATTCTTAGCAAAGCAGGCAAAGGTTGTGTATTCTGAAAATAAGGAAAAAGATGTTGCAATGAGAGTTTGTGCAGACCATATTAGAGCAATATCTTTTGCAATAGCAGACGGACAACTTCCTTCTAATGCAAAGGCTGGTTATGTTATTAGAAGAATACTTCGTAGAGCAGTGAGATATGGATATACTTTCCTTAATTTTACAGAACCTTTCTTATATAAATTGGTAGATGTGTTGGTAAAACAAATGGGAGAGCAATATCCTGAAATAAAACAACAACAAGCCTTAATAGAAAAAATAGTAAAAGAAGAAGAACAATCATTTTTGCGTACACTTTCAAACGGTATTATGAAGTTTGAAAAGTATGTTTCTCAAAGACAAGATAAAATAATTGATGGAGATTTTGCTTTTGAATTGTTTGATACTTACGGATTCCCTATTGACTTGACAGAACTTATGGCAAGTGAAAAAGGATATAAAGTAGATATGCAAGGATTTGAAAAAAATCTTGCAGCACAAAAAGAACGTTCTAAAAATGCAGCAAAAAGTTCAGCAGAAGATTGGGTAATGGTTAGAGATTTTGAAGGATTAGGAGAATTTCTTGGATATGACACTTGTAAGGCTTCTGCAAACTTATTAAGATACCGTAAAGTCAGTACAAAAACAGCAACAAATTATCAATTAGTATTTGATCAAACTCCATTCTATGCAGAAATGGGAGGACAAGTAGGTGATAGTGGATACATAACAAATGGAGAAGAAAAAATAGAAATAATAGATACACAAAAAGAAAACAAACTTACATTACATATAGTTAAGAAATTGCCTGAGAATTTAGAAGCAGAATTTGAACTTGTGGTTAATCAAAACAAAAGAAGAGCAATAGAGGCTAATCACACTGCAACTCACTTGTTACATTATGCTTTAAGAAAGGTTTTAGGCTCACACGTAGAACAAAAAGGTTCTTATGTAAATGATCAAAGACTTCGTTTTGACTTTTCACATCCAAGTAAACTTTCCTCAGAAGAGTTGCGTCAAGTAGAAAAACTTGTAAACTCTATGATAAGAGAAGATTATCACATAGAAGATTTCCGTGAAATAGACATAAAACAAGCTCAAGAAATGGGAGCAATGGCTTTGTTTGGTGAAAAGTATGGAGATAAGGTTCGTTGTGTAAGATTTGGTGAAAGTATTGAGCTTTGTGGAGGAACACATGCAAGTTCAACAGGACGAATAGGAATGATTAGCATAGTAAACGAAACAGCCGTTGCAGCAGGTGTAAGAAGAATAGAAGCCGTTACAGGAGAGGTTTGCGAAGAACATTTAAATAAAATAGAAGATACACTAAAAGAAGTGCAATCATTATTTGCTGCAAGTCCAAACATAGTAAACACTATCAAAAAACTAATAGAAGATAATAATCAATTAAAATCGGAATTAGACGCTTTCCAAAAAGAAAAAATATCTTCATTATACGATAGCCTACAATCGCAAATAAAAGCCGAAAACGAAGTAGATGTTTTGTCATTAAATACATCTAATCTTCCAGCAGATGGAGTGAAAGATTTAGCATTTCGTTTCAGAGCAAGCAATCCAAGAATATGTTTCATAGGATATGGAGAAAGTGAAGGAAAAGTTAATCTTACACTTATGCTTGGAGAAGAAATAGTAGAAAAAGGCAAAGATGCTTCAAAAATAATCAGAGAAGTGTCAAAAGAAATCAAAGGTGGTGGAGGTGGACAAAAACACTTTGCAACAGCAGGTGGTAAAGACGCTTCTGGATTAGAAAAAGCAGTAGGACTAATCAAGGAAATAATATTAGCATAACTTAAATAGAATTTATTGAAAATATGCATTTGTGGAATAAAGATATAGAAATTCGTTTTTTTGAAGAAGCGTTAAAGTGTTTTGCATCAAGAGAACAATTATTTTATAAAATTGATGATTGCTTTTATGCTTATGCACCTAAAGGATATAGTACAAAAGGTCAAACATTGCAGTCTAGAAATACACTTATAGGTAATTTTACAGAAAAATGGTGTAAAGGACTTATGGAACCGATTGCTAAAAAGCATTCAATGTTTGCTGTAAATGGTGTCATTTGTGAAGAACTAGGGTTAACAAAACAGTCACCAGCTGACTTGGCTATATGTACTAAAGATTCTATTGTACAAAAACCTGAAAATATAAAGCTTATATTCGAAATAAAAATGAGTATAGTGTCAAATTATATGTATAATGAGAATGTCATTAAGTATATTGGTGATTATAAAACACATAAAGGAAATCCATCGTTATTACGTTCTGATAGTATGTTAAAAGCGATTGGGAAGAGTGTTAATATTCGTGTGTCGGGAAATAAATCAGCTACAATACCAATAGTTATTTTAGGAAATTCTCCAATAACCTTAAATTATGAAGAAAAAGTTGAACATTTGACACAGAGTGGAGTTATACAACATTTTATTTCTGTAAATCCTAATCCAACTGAATCTGAATTTGTAAAACAATCTAAGAATAAAGGATTTATTACTCCTAATGATTATTCTGAATTAGAAACTATTTGTGATGACATTCTCAAAAATAATTATTACTATTTTTCAGGAATGAAAAACAAAAATGAGTTAGGTGAAATTATCTTAATGGCTTCTAATGAAAAATCTGAAATTGAATGTGCAGAAAAGTTTCTTGAACTAATAAAAACTAAAATATAAAATGGCTACACAAACAAGTTCATTTGGTACATCAGGAAGAATAAATCATAATTCTGATAAATTCTATAATACTAAACTATATAAGGAGTTAAATCAAAATAATGTTAGAACAATAACTCCAAATAATTCTTTTCCACAAGAAATTATAAATACAATAATATGCTCATCTTCTGTAAAAATGTTAGAAATACCAGATAATTCAGTAGACTTAATGATAACATCTCCGCCTTACAATGTAGCAAAAGAGTATGATGAGGATTTATCTTTGCAAGAATATTTACAATTATTAAAAAATGTATTTTCTGAAACGTTTAGGGTTTTAGTTAATGGTGGCCGAGCTTGCATAAATGTAGCAAATATTGGTAGGAGACCTTACATACCATTATCAGATTATATATCTCAAATGATGATTGATTTAGGATTTAATATGCGTGGAGAAATAATTTGGAATAAAGCAGCAAGTGCTTCTCCATCTACGGCATGGGGTAGTTGGAAAAGTGCATCTAATCCTATATTACGTGATATTCATGAATATATACTTGTGTTTTCTAAGGGGGATTATAAAAAAGAAAAAAATAATAAGGATAACACTATATCAAAAGAAAATTTTATGGAGTGGACTAAATCTATTTGGACAATGAAAGCGGAAAGTGCAAAAAGAATAGGTCATCCTGCTCCATTTCCTGAAGAACTTCCTTATCGTTTAATACAATTATATTCTTTTAAAAATGATATTGTATTAGATCCTTTTATGGGAAGTGGGACAACTGCTTTAGCTTCGTTAAAATCAGGACGTAAATTTGTAGGTTATGAAATAAAAGAAGAATATGTCAAATTATCATATGATAGATTAAATTTAGAAATGGATAAATTAAACTTAGATTTGTAAAATAAAGAAAAAAGAAATATATAGTAAATATATGCAAAATATAAGAAACGTAGCAATTATAGCCCATGTTGACCATGGAAAGACAACGCTTGTTGATAGAATGCTTCATCAAGCGAAATTATTTAGAGAAAATCAAGAAACAAAGGATTTAATATTAGATAATAACGACTTAGAGCGTGAAAGAGGAATCACAATTCTTTCAAAGAATGTTTCTATTCGTTATAAGGATTTTAAAATAAATATAATCGATACTCCGGGCCACAGCGATTTTGGTGGAGAAGTAGAAAGAGTATTGAATATGGCAGACGGAGTGTTATTGGTTGTTGATGCTTTTGAAGGGCCGATGCCACAAACACGTTTCGTTCTTCAAAAAGCAATTGAATTAAACCTTAAACCAATAGTTGTTATCAATAAGGTAGATAAGCCAAATTGTAATCCAATTGAAACACAAGAGAAAGTATTTGACTTAATGTTTAACCTTGGAGCAACAGAAGAACAATTAGATTTCCCAACCGTTTATGGTTCATCAAAACAAGGTTGGATGAGTGAAGATTGGCAAAAACCAACAGAAGATGTTTCTTATCTTTTGGATCAAATCATAGAACATATTCCAGCATATAAAACCACAGAGGGAACAACTCAACTAATGATTTCCTCACTTGACTTTTCTTCATACGTAGGTCGTATTGCAGTTGGAAGATTACATAGAGGAACACTTATAGCAGGTCAAGATGTAACCTTAGCAAAAGCAAATGGAGAAACGTTACGTTCAAAAATCAAAGAACTTTATGTTTTTGAAGGCTTAGCAAAAGAAAAAATCAAATCAGAAGTACACGCAGGAGAAATATGTGCAATATTAGGATTAGAAAACTTTGATATAGGAGATACGGTTTGTGATGCAGAAAATCCAGAACCATTAAAACCAATAAAAGTTGATGACCCTACAATGAGTATGCTTTTCACAATCAATAATTCTCCTTTCTATGGAAAAGACGGAAAGTTTGTTACCTCACGCCATTTAAGAGAAAGACTTTACGCAGAATTAGAAAAAAACCTTGCAATGCGTATTGAAGAAACAGATTCACCAGATTCATTGATAGTTTACGGAAGAGGTATTCTACATCTTTCAATTCTTATTGAAACAATGCGTAGAGAAGGATACGAATTACAAGTAGGACAACCAAAAGTAATAATAAAAGAAATAGATGGCGTAAAATGTGAACCTGTTGAACAGCTAACGATTGTTGTACCGGACACTTTCGCAGGAAAAGTAATAGAATTGGTAACAATGCGTAAGGGAGAAATAGATTCAATAGAACCACAAGGCGACAGAACACACTTAGAATTTACAATACCTTCAAGAGGAATCATAGGATTGAGAAATAATGTGCTTACGGTTTCAGAAGGAGAAGCAATAATGGCACATAGATTAAAAGGATATGAACCTTGGAAAGGAGAAATCGGAGGAAGAAGAATGGGAGCCTTGATTGCAAAAGAAACAGGTCCAGCAATAGAATACTCAATCAATAAATTACAAGACAGAGGACGTTTCTTTGTTTCACCGGGCGAAGAAGTCTATACAGGAATGGTAGTTGGAGAAGGAATCCGCCCAGATGACATAGTTGTAAACCTAACAATCACAAAGAAACTTTCAAATATGCGTTCAGCAGGAGCAGATGAAAAAGTAAGCATTGCACCGGCTACAAAATTCTCCTTAGAAGAATCAATGGAATACATAGGAGAAGACGAATACTTAGAAATTACACCAAATCATTTACGTATAAGAAAAATACTTCTTGATGAAGTAGCAAGAAAAAGGGCAGCAAACGCAGCTCAAAAAGAATAAAAAGAAAGATAAGTGCGGCATTGTTCTATCGCTGGAAGTAAAACTTCGAGAGGAAAGTCCGAGCAACACAGAGCATCATACTACCTAACTTCGAGAGGAAAGTCCGAGCAACACAGAGCATCATACTACCTAACGGGTAGGCAAGTTGAAGAAACTTGACAGCAAGTGCCACAGAAAATAACCGCCTTGCAAAAGGTAAGGGTGAAAATGTGAGGTAAGAGCTCACGATTTGATTTAGTGATAAGTCAAATGGGTAAACCTTATGAGTTGAAAGACCAAGTATATCGGAA
>RHMF01001002.1_pt1 | contig 14204 bp, 10 predicted proteins | sample 5365151 | NCBI WGS metagenome assembly RHMF01 (sample SAMN10266501, study PRJNA497801) | feces metagenome | isolation source: feces | host: Bos taurus | place: China: Prairie of Fairy Mountain | collected 2017-08-14 | reverse complement strand
CATTCAACAAACACCATTTAACATTTGAAGTATTCCCACATCGCATTCTTACACATTATTGAAGGCATATAGCTCTATGTTTCACACCCCTAACAGAAACGCAAAAACCGACCATTTTTCTATACTATTCACTACTTTTTAGCACTAAACAGTGCATAAAAACGCCAATATAAAACACTGATTAACAAACAAACGCAGCAGACGCTTTTCTTTTTTATAGACAATACATTAGGTATTTCAATTATTTTTTGTAATTTTGCAGCCTCAACAAAAAAATACAATTGTAATGACACGCAAAAACATACAACGCTTAATAGTTGGCATATTCCTTATAATAGGAAGTGTGAGTTGTGCTTTCTCGCAAACCGTAAGTGGCACCATTAGCGACAAAAGCACCGGCGAAACCCTTATAGGAGCCACCATATTAGATATAATATCGGGCAAAGGCACCATTACCAATGCTCATGGTCGCTACTCCCTGACCTTGCCTCAAGATTCGGTACGTATCCAAATATCGTATATCGGCTATAGTACGGAGCAATTTTCGTTGAGTATTGCCGACACATCAGTGGAGCTTAACGTACAGTTGGTACCAAGTATCGAACTCAAAACCGTTACTATCAGAGCCGAACGCCCCACCGATCCAAGATCGTCGCAAATCAGCGCCATAGCGGTACCGGTGGAACAAATAAAATCTGTACCCGTGTTATTTGGCGAAACCGACGTATTAAAAACCCTTCAGCTAATGCCCGGAGTACAAAGCGGCTCTGAAGGTATGAGCGGAATGTATGTACGCGGTGGCGGCCCCGACGAAAATCTTTTCCTTCTCGATGGTGTGCCAATCTATAATGTCAACCACCTTGGAGGTTTCTTCAGTGCCTTCAATGCCGACGCCGTAAAGAACATAACATTATATAAGGGTAGTTTTCCGGCACGTTTTAGCGGCCGCTTGTCGAGTGTGCTCGACATCACCACCAACAACGGCAACGACAAAGAATATCACGGCAATATATCCATAGGAGCCATATCGGCAAAATTCAGCCTCGAAGGGCCCATCATTAAAGAAAAGACCACCTTCAGTATATCGGGCCGTCGCACATACGGCGACGTATTGCTGCAACCATTTCTGCTTCTAATGTCGTCCACCGAGGGAGTAAAAACAAACGGCGGCTATTACTTTTACGATATAAATACCAAAATAACACACAAGTTTTCGGAAAAAAGTCGTTTGTATGCCAGCTACTATATGGGCGACGACGCTATATATGCCAAATTCAGATACACATATCTAACCGACAATGACTATATGAAACTCAACTATAATTGGGGAAATATAGTGGGTAGTTTAAGATGGAACTACGTAATTAACCCAAAACTGTTTATGAATATCAGCACCTCATATACACGCTACCGCAACAATCTTGGATTCGGAATGGAATATTTTTATCAATATAGTCAATTTGATTACGAAGAAATGAGTAGGGACATGAGCTATAACTCCGGCATACAGGATATTGCAGTACGTGCCGATTTTGACTACACCCCCACTCCCGAACACAATATAAAATACGGAGGCACATTCACTCACCATATCTTCACTCCCGAAATAACAGGAATAAAAACAGATATGAGTTCCTCAATATACGAAGGAGACAACCTTAGTTTTGATACCATATTGGGCGAAAGCATAATACATGCCGAAGAATTAAACATTTATGCCGAAGACGATTGGGCTATAACCGAAACATTAAAAATAAACGGAGGATTGGCTCTTAGCGGTTTCTCGGTGCAAGGTACCTTCTACCCCTCCATACAACCACGCCTAAGCGGCCGCTGGATGCTTAGCGAAAACCTATCGACCAAATTCGGCTATGCCTATATGACACAATATCTACACCTATTGAGCACATCGGGCATAAACCTACCCACCGACTTATGGGTACCGGCAACAGCACGCATAAAACCCATGAACTCGCACCAAATAGCCGCCGGATTGGCCTACAATCTTAACGACTTGGTTGACCTATCGGTAGAAGGATATTACAAACACATGAACAACCTTATGGACTACAAAGACGGAGCATCGTTTTGGGGTAGCAGCGTAGGTTGGGAAGACAAGGTATGTCTTGGCAAAGGCTGGGCATACGGATTAGAATTTTTGGCACAAAAAACTTTGGGCGACTTTACCGGCTGGATAGGATACACTTGGAGCAAAACCATGAGACAGTTCGACCGCCCCGGCCAAGTGCTTAGCGACGGAAAACCATTCCCCGCCAAATACGACCGCCGTCACGATATATCAATAGTATTTATGTATAAACCCAACGATAAGTTTGACATAAGCGCCACATGGGTATACTGTACCGGCAACACTGCCACACTTGCATTACATGAATTTGAACACAAGATAAATACAAAAGACTACTACGAAGACTATTACTACGACTCGTCGCTACCATACCTCGAAGGACGCAACAACTTCAGAATGCCGGCCTATCACCGTTTGGATATAGGAATGAACTTCCACAAAAAGAAAAAACACGGCATACGCACATGGAGCCTGAGCGTATACAACGTATACAACCGCCACAATCCATATATGGTATACCAAGACGGCAACAAACTAATGCAACTATCAATATTCCCGATAATTCCATCAGTTTCGTATCAATATAAATTCTAACTACGACAACAGGCAATAATTAACAGATAATTATCAACCACAAAACAATCATAGAAATGAAATATACATATAAATATATACGCTTGGCAATAGTTACAATAGTAGCAGCGATATCGATATCGTCGTGCAGCGAGCCTTTAAACATCGATTACATCGACCGCGACCCAATGGTGGTAGTAAAGGCCATAAACGAAGTGGACAGTACCTTTGCTCTACGCCTTACCTACAGCCGTTGGTTTTTGGACAACCACCCTTTCAAAGAAATAGACGATGCCGATGTAACACTTTTTGTAAACGGCAATAAAGCAGGTAATGGTATCCTCACTACAATAAACACAAAAAAATACTATGTTATAAACAACTACGCTCCAAAGGAAAACGACAATCTGGAACTATCGATACAAGTACCCGAATACGACGAGGTAACAGCAAAATGTAAAGTACCGAAACGTCCCATTGTATCAAATATGCATGTAGAAGAGGTCATACATATGTATAGCTATGAAAACTACGACTACATAACCGATTCGTCGTACACGGTAAAAGATACATCGAGTTGCGAATACATAATATCGTTTACCCTACACGACAATCCTGCAGAACAAAACTTTTATATGATAAGTGCTATGTCGAAAGATTCGACATGGAGAACACCCCACTATGTTTATGTCGAAGACTATGTACTATCCGAAGAAATGTCATCGATATTAGAAATTATCGGCGACGGTGTAGATGGTGTAAGAGAATTTCTGTTTTCCGACAGCAAAATAAATGGTAAAGACTACACAGTAAAAATATCGTTCGACAACTACAAACCAATATCTAAATACGATGAAACATTTCTTATAATATCATCAATATCGCCCGATTTGTACTACCATATGATAACAAAAGAACAAGAAGAGGGTTTGGGCGATTTATTCGGCGAACCTGTTCAAATACATTGCAATGTGGAGAACGGAATAGGAATATTGGGTGTAACAAGCCCCACTTATGAACGCATAATACCCGATGTAACCACTGTTAAAGACGAAACAGTAGAATATTGGTAAAAAACTACAAAAATTCATGGTATACCATCAACTGCATCATACCCTATTGTGATGCGACTGATGGTATACCACGAAATAAATAACATACATCCCTTTTGAGAAAGAGGAAATACATTAGGTATAAAAAATCATTGAGAGAAAATAATCGAACAATCAGCAAATATACAACAACTTATAAGCAATCAGCAACAATAACCTATCCAATATATATAGAAGTACGAAGCAAAATATCGTTTTTTTGCACCGCAAATAAGGAAACTTAAAGATAATTTTGCGTTCCTTCGGTGTATTTTCATTTCAAAATTTCTCTATATAGTTGTATCTCTCAATCGTTTATAAATTAATATTTTTTAAGCATGGAAACGCTTTGAGTTTTCTGAGTTTTTGTTATACTTTTGCATCGTCAAAAGATAGATAAAATATAAGATATGCCAAGCGACGAAATACGAAATAGAATACTCAACGAAGCTACTGCGATGTTTTTGCGCGAAGGATTCCAAAAAACTAATTTGGATACATTGTCGCAGATGCTGTTTGTAAGCAAACGCACCGTATATAAAATATTTGGTAGTAAGAAGGGACTATACAGAGAATGTATAAAACGTATTATTACAAACGTAGAGTATGAAGACGAACTTAATATCCGAAAAAACGAAAAAAGTATCAACAATATACGAGATTTCATAGAATCGCACTCATCGGGCGAACTGCTACTGATGGAACAAGCACTCAACGACTTGAACAAATACTTTCCGGATATTTATGAAGAATGCCTCAAATCGTCGGAACAAAAAAGAATGGCAAGATTGGTAGAACAGATAAAAGAAGGTCAGCGAAACGGAGATATACATCCAAGCGTAAACCCGGAAATAGTGGCCATCATAATACAACAAATGATAAAAAACCGAATTACACCAAACGATGGCAATAGCGATTCGAATCCTAACATATACCTACGTTCGGAAATATTTACCGAGTTTATGCGTATATTTTTGAGAGGATTGCTATCCGAAAAAAGAATTCAAGAATATGATGATAACATAACATAATGTGCAAGAAAAGGAATATGGGAAACCAAACCAATGAAATAACCAAATAAACATGAGTAACGAAAAAAGTTTCCCTTTCCTTTTTTAACAAATAAGAAATTTAGAGAATTAAACTTATTCAAAATATAGTGATTACTTTTTTCAGAAATTCTCTAATGTTATTTCAAGGGGGCACACATCCATAACAACACTTCCCCTCTATTATAAATACCCCGCCCCCTTGTTTTTTTTACTCTCTACGAAAATGAAGCCAATACTTTCAGATTTTTTTCGTCATTAGTTTTTTTATATCGAAAAAAAATCGTAACTTTGCAAATCGTATCTAATTACGGTTATTCTTACTAATAATTTGGTAATTAGGTACATTATTTGAATAAACGTAAGTCAAACCCAACTGAGTAAGCAGTTATAAAAGAAAAAAAACAAACTGATGGATTTAAAAAACATCAAACCCCTAGAAGATTTCGATTGGAATTCGATAGGAAAAAAAGCAAATGTGTATTCGGAAGCTGAACAATCAAAATTAGATGAAGCTTACGCAAAAACTTTCAACCAAATTACAGAACAAGACATTATCGAAGGTACTATCGTTTCTATCAGCGATAGAGAAGTGGTAGTGAACATTGGATTCAAATCAGACGGAATCATTCCTGCATCTGAATTGAAATACAATCCTGAATTGAGAGCCGGCGATAAAATCGAAGTTTACGTTGAAAGCCAAGAAGATTCGAACGGACAACTTTTATTATCACACAAAAAAGCTCGTATCTTGAAATCTTGGGAACGCGTTAATGAAGCATACGAAACACAAGAAATCATCACCGGATATGTTAAATGCCGCACAAAAGGTGGTCTTATCGTTAACGTATTCGACAACATCGAAGCCTTCTTACCAGGTTCGCAAATCGATGTTAAACCTATTCGCGATTACGATGTATTTGTAGACAAGAATATGGAATTCAAAGTTGTAAAAATCAACCACGAATATAAAAACGTTGTTGTTTCTCACAAAGCTCTTATCGAAGACGAAATTGAAGCACAAAAAGCTGAAATTATCGCTAAACTTGAAAAAGGCCAAGTATTGGAAGGTATCGTTAAAAACATCACTTCTTACGGTGTATTCATCGATTTGGGTGGCGTTGACGGTCTTATCCACATTACCGATCTTTCGTGGGGTCGCATCAACCATCCTGAAGAAATCGTTCATTTGGACCAAAAAATCAATGTTGTTATCCTTGACTTCGACGAAACAAAACGTCGCATAGCTTTAGGTTTGAAACAATTGATGCCACATCCATGGGATGCATTGGATGCTAACTTACAAGTAGGTGATCACATAAAAGGTAAAGTAGTTGTTATAGCTGACTACGGTGCTTTCATCGAAGTAGTTCCCGGCGTTGAAGGTTTGATTCACGTATCTGAAATGTCGTGGTCACAACACTTACGTTCGGCACAAGACTTCATGAACATCGGCGACGAAGTAGAAGCTGTTGTATTGACTCTTGACCGCGAAGAACGCAAAATGTCGTTGGGTATAAAACAATTGATACCAGATCCATGGTTGTCTATCGTTAACAAATACCCTGTAAACTCTAAACACGAAGCTGTAGTTCGCAACTTTACCAACTTTGGTATATTTGTAGAATTAGAAGAAGGTGTTGACGGTTTAATCCACATCTCTGACCTTTCTTGGTCTAAGAAAATCAAACATCCTGCTGAATTTACAAAAATTGGCGACAAAATCGAAGTTGTTGTATTGGAAGTAGATGTTGAAAACCGTCGTTTGAGCTTAGGTCACAAACAATTGGAAGAAAATCCTTGGGATGTATTTGAATCAATATTCACTTTGAATTCTATCCACAAAGGTACTATCACCAACATTTCTGACAAAGGCGCTATCGTAGCTTTACCTTATGGTGTTGAAGGATTTGCTCCTACTCGCCACTTAGATAAAGAAGATAAAACTAAAGCACGTGTTGACGAAACTTTAGATTTCAAAGTTATTGAATTCTCTAAAGAAAACAAGAAAATCATCGTTTCGCACAGCCGTATTTTCCAAAATTTGATAGCTGACGAAAAAATAGCTAACGAAGATGCAGAAAATAAGAAAGAAAAAAATGCAAAGAAAGCTGTTAAGAAATTAGCCGACACTTTGGAAAAAACTACTTTAGGCGACATCGACGCTTTGGCTAACTTGAAAGAAGAAATGGAAAAAAATAACCAAGAATAATTCTTTTCATAGCTTAAATGTTAATTAAAAGCTGTTCCTTTCGGAGCAGCTTTTTTATTTGATTTTAGTAAGCAAGAAAGCCATATCGTCGGGGAAAAGCATCAACATAGCAGTGTCGCGCAATTCCAAACCCACTGTATCCTTTTTATCCAATACCAATTGATAATAGTTTTTGTCCACCTGTTTGTAGGTGTAGGAATACGAAAACGTTTGATTGTCGGAATAATAACTTTGCAATGCTGTATCGCTAAACGAAATCTTATAAGGAATAAGATCGCCACTGTTAGACGAATCAACCATGGCTGCCAACAATACATACATCTGCATATATGCCGATGAACTATCGAGGTACGACAAATCCATTCTTACCGAATAATCGCCTTTGAAAGGAACAACTTTGGAGTTGTGCTTGCAACCACTTAGCAAGATAGCAAACACAGCAACACCTATCAACAATATCTTTTTCATAGTTTTTTATATTTAAATTTCCTATCTAAACAAATCGCGAATACTTTGGTTTATAACGCTTCTTCGTTTTTTTTGATACAATATATTGCTATTATTAAAAATTTAATGTACCTTTGCAAATATCATTGGAGAAAGCTATTTCTCCGAAATATCTATAATAAAGCAAAATAAGACAATAATGATAGGAGTATTTGGAAGTGGAAGTTGGGCTACAGCCGTGGCTAAAATAGTTTTGGAACACCCCGACACCACAATAAATTGGTGGATTCGTGAACCCGAGATAATAGAAGGGATAAAAGAAACAGGACATAATCCTATATACCTAAGCGAAGTATATTTTGACACAAAACAAATAAATTTCTCGAACGACATAAGCGAGGTTATCAAAAAATCCGACGACCTTTTGTTTGTTGTTCCATCTGCCTTTTTGGACGATTCATTGCAAGGCATCACCCCCGAAATGCTAAAAGGTAAAAATATACATTCAGCCATTAAAGGTGTAGTGTTGCAAACCAATCAAATAGTAGCTGATTATTTTCACGATAAATTTGATGTCGACTATGATCGTATTTCAATAATAAGCGGTCCGTCGCATGCCGAAGAAACAGCACAACAAAAACTTACATATCTTACTGTGGCATCGCAAAACAACGAATTGGCAAACTATGTAGCCGAATTTATTCAATGCCGATATGTAAAAACTGTGGTTTCGGACGATATACATGGTATAGAATATGCTGCTGTGCTTAAAAACATATATGCATTAGCGGCAGGTATATGCAAAGGTTTAGGTTATGGCGACAACTTGTTTGCTGTACTTATATCCAACGCCATGCAAGAAATGGATGTATTCATCAACGAGCTACATCCAATGGACTATCGCCAATTGGAACGCTTCCCATATTTAGGCGACTTATTGGTAACCGCCTATTCGCAACACAGCCGCAACCGCACCTTTGGTGCAATGATAGGCTTTGGCTATTCGGTAAAAGGTGCCCAATTAGAAATGAAAATGATTGCCGAAGGATACTATGCCACCAAATGTATAGAAAAAATAAGAGAAAAATTAGGAATAGGTATGCCAATTGTAGAGGCTACTTACAAGATACTATACGAAGGATTATCGGCACGAAGAGTGATGGGCGAACTACTCAAAAACTTGAAGTAATTAGAGCAAAAATGAGTTTTTATGTCAGTTTTTTATGTAAAAAACATATATATTGACAAGACTATTACATTTTGTACGAAATATAAACATCTGCATGATAACTCATTATAACTGTTAAAAAAAAATATGGCTTAAAAACATTGCCATTAACGATAAAATGACTATCTTTGCAAACTGATTATTAACCCTAAAAAACATAAAAAAATGGCTTATAAAATTAGTGACGATTGTGCAGCTTGTGGAACATGCATCAACGAATGTCCTGTAGGAGCTATCTCTGAAGGCGACATCTATTGCATAGACGCTGACAAATGTGTTGACTGTGGAACTTGCGCTGACGTATGCCCTGTTGGAGCTATCAACCCTGCATAATTAAAGAGAAAATCAAGATTAGAGAAAACGGTTGGATATTGTGTTCAACCGTTTTTTATTTTATTACGTACCATACAAATCATATATTGAATCAGGATTGCAATACGGCTACAATCCCGATTTAGGTGGACAAGAATTTGATAATGTCTTTCCTAAACTGTATAAAGCATTAAACTGCTCGTAACCGGCAAATATGCTATTCCCCAAAAAATACAAAAAAAACGCTATAGCGAAGCCAATACTTTGCTATAGCGTTTAACTATATCATTACCTACACTATTTGCAGGTTGTCAATACCAAATCTTTAAAGACACGCCCACGCTCTTCGAAGTTCTTAAACATATCGTAGCTCGAGGCGGCCGGCGACAGCAAACATATCCTACCCTCAGCGGTATTGGTATAACACCACCCCACAATATCGGGATAAGAATTGGAAAGAATATAATTCTTACCTTGCAGAGCATTGCCTTCTTTTAGCAGATTATATATCCTACTGCCAGCCTCGCCCACAAAAACTATATTCCTAACATCGGTGCCAATCATAAAATTAACAAGTTTACTATAATCTATACCCCTATCGAAACCGCCAAGTATCAATGTATCCACATCTTTGAGGGCTTCCACTGCGGCTATGGTAGCTTCGGGTATTGTGGATATACTATCATTGTAAAAAGTTATACCACACTTCGTTCCAACATATTCAAGTCTATGTTCCAAGCCTTTAAATTCGGATATGGCTTTAACTATCATCTGATCAGGTATACCAAAGCAATGCCCAACCATAAACACTGCCATACAATTGCTAAGGTTATGCTCTCCCTTTACATATCGTTGGCTTTCGATATCGTATATAATATTATTACCCGGCATCATTCTAAAATAACGACCATCGCAGTAACAACCTTTGTCAACGGGATTATTTATCGAGTAACTCAGCTTTATGCTTTTTATGTCACATTGGTCTGCCAATTGGGCTAATTCGTCATTATCACTACAATAAATAAAAACATCTCTTGGCATTTGACGCAAAGCTATATTCAACTTTGCCATCTTGTAATCGAGGTAAGAATGATAATGATCCAAATGCTCTTGAAACAAGTTAAGCACTATACCTATATAAGGCCCTTGATGTATATTCTCCAATTGATGCGACGACAACTCCAACACTATCACAGTATCGGAATTAATTTCTTCCACTATATCAAACAATGGCAACCCCATATTTCCGGCCATAATAGTATCGGGTTTAGTCGACTTGAGTACCGAATAAATAAGATTGGTAGTAGTACTTTTGCCCTTGGTGCCGGTTATCCCTACCGTTTGCGAGCCATATATCTGTAAAAATATATCGGTTTGCGACGATACTCTTTGCAACGGCACTATATTTTCAAAATCAAATGTGGGTATACCCGGCGACTTTAATATAATATCGTATTCGGCAGAATGTGCAAGATAATCGTCGCCGACAAATATCGACAAGTCTGTATCATTTGCCAAAAGTTGGTCGGTGGTTATATTCAAATTCTTATCAGCCACAGCCAATGCCACACCCGACGACGATGTTGGAAATAGTTTTCGAATAAGTTTATACGACGACCTTCCTTCGCGTCCGAAACCGGCTATCATAATACGTTTGCCTTCAAATATTTTTTTTAATTCTGTTTCCTTATACATATCTATATGCTATCTTTTACGGCAATATAACTATCAATATCGCAAAAAAGTATTTATACGGTATTTATTTTTTAGGCAACTGTCCCACTTAAGGCATCTTCTAAAAATTGCTTGTAGTAGAAAATTCATGGTATACCATCAGCTCCGCCACACCCGGGTGTGAACACACCGACGGTATACCGTCATGAAGATGAAACCAGTGTATAAAAAAAACACCGTTATTATTGGATGTTTTTCCCATCGAGATGTAGACAGATTTACATCGCTAGGAAAATATAACTCCATCACGATGTAGATAAAACCGCATCGTGATGTAATTTTTCGCCTTTATCAGCAATAAATTTTCTTGCAATATGTTTGATTGTACGATACTCGATGGTATAATATATGGTGCTGTATGGTATAACATTTGCCATCCCAAAGTCTTTGGGGTACCATGCCAAAGACTTTGGGAGCATTAGCCAAAGACTTTGGGAGCATTAGCGAAAGACTTTCGCACACCAATGTTTATACCACGAAGCGTGAACGTTTGTGTCATAGCCCATCATCACAAGAGGCACACTTAGCTACAAAAACCATGCGGTTTACGACCCAAAAGTGCCATACTTTTGACCCGTAACTCCCATGATTTTGACCCCTAAGTATGGCACTTTTGATGCCTAAACCGCAGGGTTGTGAATGCCACTATGGTATTAGGGAAAAAATAAGGCTTAATGGTCTGAAGAACATTAAACCTTAAACTTTAAACTAAATAACTACTAACCATAACCAATCAACCGGTAATTAATATGGCAAATCTTCAACATTATTACGATAATTTTGTGGATTTATACCCACATTTTGTTTGAAAAAGTTGGTGAAATGTGGCAATGTTTTAAATCCAAGTTTAAGTCTTATATCGTCTATACTTATTTCTTTGTTGCGTAGCATCATCTTGGCATCGCTTATTACTCGCTCATTTATCCAATGCATAACAGATTTTCCTGTTTCTTTTTTTATTGTCTGCGACAAATAGCCTTGCGATACTCCAAGTTTGTTGGCAATAGATTGGATATTTGTTTTTTTGAATTCCGTTGAAGATATTAGCGACAAAAAGTCTGTTTTTATTCTTTGGCCGGTAGTTATAAACGTATCATTCCCTCGCTTACTCTGATTGCTCTCCACACTGAGCAAGAAAGCCAACATCGACATAATAAGATGTTCCACCACATTGAAGCTGATATTTTCCTTGCGAACAGTGGTGTTGATAAGCGAATAGCAGGTGTCTATATATTCCAAATCAGAGGGCGAGAGTTTGAAATATTGAGTTGGCATTCCCGAAAACCAAGGAAATTTAAGCATCGGCAAATCAAAACCCATTATATGAAATTCTGCATCTTCGCTTGCCGAAATAACGGACACTATGCTATTGATAGGTATCAAAAACAAATCTCTCGAAGTAGCAGTATATTGTTCAAAATTGGCAGTATGTACTACTTTTCCGGTTTTTACATACACCAATCTGTGCTCCAAAACACGTCGAGATTCCTTCATCATATCCAAATATGGGAAAGGATTGGATATTAAAATGATGTTCTTTGAAAAGAAATTTTCAAATTTTCTATCCAAAAACGACATTTCTGTGTGCTTCTCCTTATCAATTTCTAATATCAATTTATTGTTCTGTTTCTTCATTGGAAATCATATTACTTATGCAGGTGCAAAGTTACAAAAATATTCTATATTTACCAAATTCTACTTATATTCATTTGTATCTGGTAAATTTACATAAGGATTTGATAAGTGCTATATGAAAGAATATTAGTAACTTTGCAATCGAAAATAAAGAGATAAGTAAATAGAAACAAGTGGGCGAGGGTAAGCAGGCTTATCCCCCACGCAGGTAAAGCAAAGGCTCTTTTTTGGGATGCCTATGCAAAGTAAACGGAGTTATAAACTAAAAACAACGAAGACAAATGATGTAGAAAAAAACTTTGTAACCGACAGTAAGCGAAGTACACACTATATATCGGGCGATGCCCCAAAAAGAAGAAGGTGCAACCGCAAGGAGTGGTGGCGAAAAAATGCAAACACAACCACACACCCTTGCCCCCAAAAAGCACCTTTTCAAAAACGTCCTGCAATAAATTTTATTGTATGCTTCGCAAAATTAATGCATAATTTGGGGATTATGCCGGTTGTGAAACACTTTAAATATTTGAAACTATAACGTAAACAACTTTATAAAACACCGGAGAATAGGCATTGATGCCGATATAGTAAAATAAATTTATTAACCGTACTGTCCTATTCAAACAAAAATACAAATATTCAATCTAGGATAGTAATAAATATAGGAGAATTCACTATGAAGACTTTTATAAATAAAGCATTTTTAGCAGTAGTAGCAACTGTATTAGTAGCCGGAACAGCATTCTTTACATCTTGCGAGAAAGATGAAGATAATAGTAATATAGCAGTTGGAGAATCAAAATCATCTAATAATGAAAATCCTTTTGATTTTATCGGAGAAAAGCACAACGAGATTTTAAATTGTATGGGATTTGAATTAAAAGACTACCTTAACGAACTAGCAGAAAAAGAAGAAATAAATGATGAGGATAGAGAAGAATTGTTTAACCATATCATTGAAATATTACCCGATGTAGTCGCCCAAAATTCGATATTGGATATTTCTAAAGAAGAATTCGATATTGTTTTAGAGAATTTTTACGAGAGTTTAGAGAATGATGAATATGATAATTATATGTCTGATGATCCTAATTTTCAAGTATTAAAAGATATATTAAATGAAGCATCATATATCTCAGACATAAAACAACATACAGAATTTATAGAAGAAAAAGAACTCGAAGTTTTATCTTATGCTAATGAATTTTCAGACACTTGTATAATAATATTTCTAAATGTTTATAGACATAGTGCATTGTATTGGGAAGATGCATTTAATAATCCTAATAATCCTTGGAATAATTTCCTTCAATCTTCTTCTAATTGGGATAAAAAAATATTTTCTAAAGAAGAAGAATCTCGATGGAATAAATTTTGGGATAAAGTGAGCTACAAATGGTATAAATTTAAACAATGGGTTGGCGATTTATTTACATCAGATACATGGTTGGTTACTGCTACTGCAGACGCAATGGGAGCTTTATTGGGTGTATATACAGGAAGTGTCGCTGGTCCTGTGGGAATTACTACATGCTCTATTTTTTCAGGAACTCTTTTTTCTTTGGGATGGCCATTAATTACCATTTAATAACAAACAAATAAAATAAATAGACAATGAAGAAATTAGTAATTACGTTGGCTTGTATGCTGACATTAGGAGCAATTCAGGCTCAGGAAGTAGAAAAGGAAAATAAATTCTTTATGGAAGCGAAAGTCGGAATGGAAACTTTCAATAACTATTCGGCAATATCGGTCTTTGCCGACGAAGTTGCAAACTATTCCGGTACAACAACAGAGCTCAATTTTGGTTATCGTCTTCCCAAAAATGCTGCTATTG
>RHMF01000756.1_pt1 | contig 14205 bp, 10 predicted proteins | sample 5365151 | NCBI WGS metagenome assembly RHMF01 (sample SAMN10266501, study PRJNA497801) | feces metagenome | isolation source: feces | host: Bos taurus | place: China: Prairie of Fairy Mountain | collected 2017-08-14 | reverse complement strand
TTCAGGCTCACTTTCCGACATCGTGTTCATGCTCCTGTTCTTCTTCATGGTGACAACAACCATGCGTGAAACAGAAAGCAAGGTTCAGCTCAGACTCCCTGAGGCATCAGAGATTGCAAAGCTTGAGAGAAAGGACCTCACTTCATACATCAACATCGGTACTCCTACAAGGAACCTTCAGGCTCAGTACGGTACTGATTCACGTATCCAGCTCAACGACTCTTTCAAGACCGTTACCGAGATCCGTGACTTCATCGCTGCAGAGCGTGACGCGATGTCAGAGGCTGACCGTTCATTCATGACAGTAGCAATCAAGGCTGACGAGAACACCCGTATGGGTATCGTAACAGATGTTAAGCAGGAGCTTCGTAAGTGCTCGGCGCTTAAGATCATGTACACAGCTAGAAAGACAGCTGAATAATTCAGCAGCACATATTCAGAAAAAGCAGTTCCATCCGGAGCTGCTTTTTTTATTGCCGGACAGGAACAACATAAGAGAAAAAGAAGTATTTTTGTATGTTAAACCCATAAAGACATGAAACTTCACAAATTAATCTCAGCCATCTGCATTACTGCAATGCTGTTCAATCTTTCAGGACACGAAGCCGAGGCAAAGAAAAAGGAAGAAAAGGCCAAATATGTATTCCTCTTTATCGGAGACGGCATGGGTTCAAGCCATGTTGCAGTAGCGGAATCATATCTTTCATACCTGCAGGGCAAACTGGGCGGAGCTATGCTTACAATGAGCCAGTTCCCGTATTATGGAACCGCAACATCATATTCGGCTGATGCGAATGTGACTGACTCGTCTGCCGCAGGAACAGCCATTTCATGCGGTGTGAAGACATACAACGGAGGTCTCGGCATCGATGCAGAAGGCAATGAGGCCAGAAGCATGGCATATGACCTTAAGGACGCCGGTTATCAGGTCGGAATTATCTCTACCGTGCCGATCAATCATGCGACTCCAGGTGCATTCTACGCAAGCAGCTCCAGCAGAAACGACTATTACGGCATAAGCAAGCAGATCGCTGAAAGCGGTTTCGAGTTCTTCGCCGGTTCAGGATTCATTGATTTCAGGGGCAAAGGCGACAAGGAAGAGGCTACCGATATCTATCTTGAGAAAAACGGTTATGAGGTAAGCTACGGAATAGCGGAATTCAAGGAAGAGGCAGCAGGCAAGGAGAAGGTTGTATTCTGTCAGGAGAGCAACAAGGAGGAAAGTGCAGGAAACTATGTAAGTTCCGGCAAGATCGCTGAAGACGCGACTCTCGGACAGATGCTCCAGCTCGGAATGGAATTCTTCGATGATGACGAGCCTTTCTTCTTCATGTGCGAAGGCGGTAAGATCGACTGGACTGCTCATGCAAACAAGGTGATGCCGATGATCATGGACATCCTCGAATTTGACGATGCAATCGCAGTAGCATACGAATTCTACAAGAAGCATCCGAAGGAAACCCTTATCGTGGTAACGGCAGACCATGAGACCGGTGGAATCTCGCTTGGAAGCGGACCGGACCATGTCAACTGGCAGATGCTGATCGAGCAGTGGGAGAAGGACGGAAAGCAGAACAACCTCGGATGGAAGGAAAACAGCGAAATGAACCGCAAGGCTTCCATCGGCTGGACTACAGGCTCGCACACAGGAGCCCCGGTTCCGGTATTCGCTGTAGGTAAAGGTGCCGAGAAATTCATGGGCCGCATGGACAACACTGACATTAAGGGTAAAATTTTAGGCAAATAGGCTTAAAAGGATTATCTTTGCAGACTTTGTAAAATCAGTTAATATATAATGGAAACAGTTATCAGAACCAAGATCAAAGACCTGCTCAGATCGGAAGCAGGCAAAGAGGTTCTTGCAAAAGGATGGGTAAGAACCAAGAGAGGGAACAAGAATGTGGCTTTCATAGCCCTTAATGACGGTTCTACCATCAATAATATCCAGATCGTAGTAGACAAGACTCCTGAAAACGAGGCTGTTCTTGCCAAGGTGACTACAGGTGCATGCATCGCTGTAAAGGGTATGCTCGTCGAGTCAATGGGTGGCGGACAGGCTACAGAGATCCAGGCTACAGAGATCGAGATCTATGGAGAGTGCGATCCTATGCGCTACCCTCTCCAGAAGAAGGATACATCATTCGAATTCCTCAGGACAGTGGCTCACCTCCGTCCTAGAACAAATACATTCGGAGCTATCTACCGTGTAAGAAGCAAGATGGCTTATGCAATCCACCAGTTCTTCAACGAGAAGGGCTTTGTATATGTGCATACACCGCTCATCACAGCTTCTGACTGCGAGGGTGCAGGCCAGATGTTCCGCGTGACTACTCTCGACATGGAGAACCTTCCACGCAACAAGAAGGGTGGCATCGACTATACAAAGGATTTCTTCGGCAAGGAGACCAGCCTTACAGTGAGCGGACAGCTCGAAGGCGAGCTCGGAGCAATGGCTCTCGGAGATATCTACACATTCGGTCCTACATTCCGTGCAGAGAACTCCAACACACCACGTCACCTTGCAGAGTTCTGGATGATCGAGCCGGAGATGGCATTCTATGACATCAAGGACAACATGGACCTTGCAGAGGAGTTCATCAAGTATCTCGTGAAGTACGCTCTTGACAACTGCTACGACGACATCAAGTTCCTCAATGACAGATATGACAACGAGCTCATCGAAAGACTCGAGGGCGTGGCTGATACTGAATTCGTAAGACTATCATATACAGAGGGTATCAAGATCCTCGAGGCAGCAGGCGTTGAGTGGGAATATCCTGTAAGCTGGGGTACAGACCTTCAGAGCGAGCACGAGAGATATCTCGTTGAGAAGCACTTCAAGAAGCCTGTGATCCTTACCGACTATCCGAAGGACATCAAGGCATTCTACATGAAGCAGAACGAGGATGGAAAGACTGTACGCGCAATGGACGTCCTTTTCCCTAAGATCGGTGAGATCATCGGAGGATCGGAGAGAGAGTCATCACTCCAGAAGCTCGAAGGACGTATCGAAGAGCTCGGCATGAGCCGCAAGGGTCTCGAGTGGTACCTCGACACACGCCGTTTCGGATCAGCTCCTCACAGCGGATTCGGTCTCGGTTTCGAGCGTCTCCTCCTCTTCGTCACAGGTATGAGCAACATCCGTGACGTGATTCCATTCCCTCGTACACCAAAGAACGCAGAATACTAACATGTTGATTATCGGAATAGCCGGAGGATCCGGATCAGGCAAGACCACAGTAGTCAGGGCAATCACCGAGCAGCTTCAGGAGAATGTTGTCGTGATTCCCCAAGACTCATATTACAAGGACCTCAGCCATTATACAGAGGAGCAGAAAAGGGTACATAACTTCGACCATCCCGATTCAATAGACTTCGATCTTCTCAGAGCGCAGCTCGCCGAGCTGCGCGAGGGAAAGGTCGTGGAGCAGCCCGTATATTCATACATCACCTGCGGCCGCTCGAAGAATGAGACCGTTACGGTAAAGCCGTCTGACGTCATCATCGTTGAGGGCATCCTCATCTTCACAGATCCGGAACTCCGCGACCTGATGGACATAAAGATCTTCGTGGACGCCGACGATGACGACAGGCTCATGAGAGTGATGGCACGCGACATCGTAGAGCGAGGAAAGACCGTTGACTGGGTCATTGAGCGCTACTCGAAGACCGTGAAGCCAATGTACCTTCAGTTCATCGAGCCGAGCAAGCGATATGCAGACATCATCATCCCGCAGGGAGGCCACAACAAGGTTGCTATCGACGTGATATCTGCAACAATCGAGAAATCATTGGCAAACTGCAAAAAGAAGTAAAGAATCCATGAGCAATCAGGAAAACAGAGCAGGACTTTATCTCACCGTGATATTTCATCTCACGGTGATTATTGTCTTGTTGCTGTATTCCATCGATTCGACTCTCAAGCGCGAGGAGAGCTTCGTGCTCGACTTCTCAAAACAGGAAGAGATAGAGCGCAGGGAAAAGGAAGAGGTCATGAAGCAGGATATCAGCCAGAGGCTCGAAGACATGATCGCTGCAGCCAGGCAGCAGACCTCCGGTCAGATCAGAAACATCGCTGTAGACGCAGGATCACAGCTTAAGGACGACCGAGGCACCGATGCGGACCAATTATACAAAGACGCGGAAAGACTCGCCAGAGAGCTTAAAAACGGCCAAAAAGACGGAATCGAGGAGGACGCGAGCGATGAGACTGTAGAGATGCAGCATCAGAAGAAGCCTGACAACAGCCAGCAGAAGGCCTACAGCGGCCCGTCGGTCCTTTCATATACACTTGACGGCAGAAAGGCCAGCCACCTCCCTATCCCGGCCTACAGATGCTATGGAGCAGGAGACGTGACCGTAATCATTACAGTAAATCCTCAAGGACAGGTCATCAATGCGCAGATCATGGATGAGATCTCCTCATCTGACGACTGCCTCCGCAAATTCGCGGTACGTGCCGCACGCCTTTCACGCTTCTCGGCATCCAACACAGCACCCGCCAAGCAGACCGGCGAGATCGTCTACCGGTTTATCGCACAGTAATCATCACCATTCCTCCGGCTTGCGGTTTATCCTGTCATATTCCGCAAACGCCTCATAGGAATATTCCCATGCATCACCATACGCAAGCCTGTGAATCCTGCGCCAGATGATTTCTCGCGAAGGAGCATTGAACTCTCCGGAGTTATCCTTCATTATGCTCTGATATGATGCCCTCCATATTCCTGACGAACAGCCACGGGCGCCTTCAAACACCCCTAGATTCTCACCCTCATACCTCGGATCGGACAGGAAATGAGCCCATTTCACTTCAGACGGATCATCCGTGAAATCCACATTGCTCCACCAGCCGTACTTCTCATTCTCCTTCATCTTCTGCTTCATTTCCGACGATAATCCCGGAGCAGAAGGATCGAAATACTCATCTGCAAGCTTTGCGAATCCATGGCCGCAGGCTTCATGCTGCACCAGACCGCACAGATGTATCTTCATATCTACAGCCGGGATATAAGTCACGGAAATACCGTTCGCGCTATCGCCTTTATCAGGAGGGTACATATAGCATGAACCTCCGAACGTATCGGAATTGAGGACTACTATTACAAGAGCCTCATCCATTCTTTCTTCCGGTACCGCAAGACGGGCATATCTGAAAGCCGAAGCATCAGAGCCTGTAATGGAATTGCCATCCTCGTATCTGCACTGCAAAGGTGTATCAATGCCTTCAGCATAACCGCTCTGCCCTGAAGCGATCGTCACCATATGCACATTGAAAAGATGCCTGTAGCTTCTGAATGGTTCCACATCGAAGAAATAATCCATGACGGCCTCCATGACACTCTCATAAGTACCGTCATTGATCTCCTGGACTGAAAACGCATCTCCCATGAGCACAATGTCGATTCCATTGCCTTCAGTAGCCTCCTGAAGAACGAAAGCTTCAGGTTCAGGCAGAGGCTCCGGTTCAGGTTCATCCGGAGGTACCGGCAAAGGAAGATCGCCGAATTCCTCCTTCAGCAATGCAAATATCTTCTCCGGAGTACCGGTGACCGGATCCACGACATAATATCCCTCGCTGTCGACAATGGCCATGTTCGGATAAAACGGCATCTGGAGATATGAACCCTGAATGTATCTGAAGTCATAAACATGTACCCAGCCAAGTCCCAGCTCATTAAGGCCGGCATCATATTTCGAGGCTCTGGAAATGACCTCCAGCCCGGCATCATGAAATGCATCATACCATGCAAGCAGTTCCTGATCGAGATCTGCTTCAGTCCAGCCGTCATACAGTACCGTATACCTGTTCTCCGAATAGATATCGGCAGCATAATACGGGCCATCAATGTAACGGGTTTCGTAATTCCTTACATAATAGGTAACAGGGGCACGAAGGCGCACGCCTGAAAGGTCAAAGCCTTCGCCATTCTGCCAGAATATCTGCGGCCATACCGCAGAGAATCCCGGTTCATCGAGTATCTCATCAGGAATCCGGCCTGAAAGCTCATTTCCGTTCAGATATAACCCCGCATTCGAAGCGATCAGACGAGAATAGGAAGACGGTACCGGCCCGGTAAAACGATTGTTTTCAAGCCTCAGGTATCGCAGTACAGGAGCATGGCCAAGATACTCGGGAAGAGGACCTGATATCCTGTTATTGTAAAGGAAAATATTGGTAGCCATGATTTCTGACGGATCATCAGGCGCTTCAATAGCATCTATTTCATTATTACCCAGATCGAGTGCCGCTAATCGGAAAGCTTCCTTCGGCAAGGTTCCCGAAATATGGTTGGAGGAAAGAGTGACACCAATCCTTCCCCCTGAAAGCAAGCCTATTGAAGAAGGAATAGTACCTGTCAGGTTGTTATTTGAAAGAGCGATACGAGCCACACCATCATCATCTGAAATGCCGGCCTCCTTATTGGTCGTGATTCCATACCATTCGGACAGCGGCAGATCCGAGCACCAGTTGTCATTCCTGGTCCATCTGTCGCCATCTGTAGAATTGTAAAGATCGATCAATGCCTTGCGGATATGATCAGACTGGCTGTTTACGGCAGCATGCTGATAAACAGTATAGACAAGACGCACCGAGCCATCAAGACTCTCAACTGCTATCTCTCCATATCTTGCCCCGCCGTCATTGGCATCAGCTTCGTATTGGAAAGAATGCATTTCCAGACTTCTTGTACGTAAAACATGAAGCCATTCCTCACCTTTGATGACCCTCACGTCAAACTCATGATCCGTAATGAAAGACACCTCCGATATGGTTCCCAGATGCGACACTGAACGGAAAGTCGATGAATAAGGGAAGAAATCCTCATGACTGTAATCCAGAAAACGGAAATCACCGATATCCCTTATCCTCGCGTCAACAGTATCATCCATCGCCGAAAAGCTTTTGCGGGCAAGGTATCCGGACTCATCTTCAAACACGACATCAAGTTCACCATGATTTGCACCAGGAAAAACAGCGACATAGTACTCGCCAGGTTCAAAAAACTCCCCTGATGGTGTCAGGCTCACATTCGATGCCGATGAAGGCATAGGAAAAACCTCCCTGTCCTCATCACGGCAACTTACTGTAAAATCTCCTGAAATTCTTGCTCCATATGTGGAAATCAAGGATATAGACCTTACTTTCCCCGCTTCTTCAGTAATGCTGAACCTGATATATGAAAGCATGTCTTCAAGCTCGAAAGCCATTTCGCCGGATGAAGTGGAAGCGACAGCCAGATCGGTTTCCGACGGGATGCTGCCCTTTACGGCAGTCTGGACTACAGGAAGACGCATGGTGACCGAAGACGGCTCATCAGGAGAAAAATACAGGAAGGCGTCAGCCGGATATGCAGCATAATACTCATCGGCTCCCGCCACCTTGCCTTCAGCCGTTCCTTTCCTTATCTTCAAAGGTTCTGTGCCTCCGGAGACAGCCAGATCGTCATTCAGAACCAGCCCGAGGCTGTCCGCTATGCTTCCATCAGCATACGACACCGAAAACTTATGCTTTGTGACATGTCCCTCCTGTCCATGGTCATCCACACATGAACAAAACAACAATGCCGCAAAAGCGGCATTAAAGACATGTTTCAGAAGCATTCTCATAGAAATTCAACCACGCTCGGATTCTTCAGAGCGGCCTGAATGGTATCGTCTATCGGGAGATAGAATCGGTAGAAAGCCTCGTCCTCAAGCTTCGAGAATCTTCCGACAAGGGCGTTGAGCTGAGGGACCATATATGAAGCTGTCTCTTCCCACTCCCCTTCCTTCGGTCTGATGCCGTCTACGCGGGAAGCATACTCAAGGAACTGGCCAGGCAGATCAAGACTCTGGAGATATGACTCTAGCTTGGAGAAATCATCGATGCCGGCAAGTGTGCCACGGTATTTGTCAAACATGGTCTGCGCGAAGCGGACAGCTGTAGCCTTCTTGTTGCACTCGATGTAGAATGTCGTAGCCTTCGTAGTGTCGATAGGGACAAAAACATCCGGAATGATACCGCCGCCACCGTATACCCTGCGTCCACGCATAGTATAGAACACAGCCGTGGTATCCACTTTCATGCTGTCGGCCGAGGTCATCTCGCCATGGGCATAACGCTCATATATATCATACTGATAATCACCGTCATAAGGCTTCTGGATACAGCGGCCTGAAGGAGTATAGAAACGCGACACGGTAAGGCGGATTCCCGAGCCGTCGGTAAAGTTGATCGGCTCCTGCACAAGACCCTTTCCGAAAGAGCGTCTGCCGACGATGATTCCCCTGTCGTTATCCTGGATAGCTCCGGAGAATATCTCGCTTGAAGAAGCCGTACCCTCATCTATCAGCACGGATATCTCGATGTCCTTCATGCTGCCTCTTCCGTCAGCATCGAAGTCCTGGCGAGGCCTGTGAAGTCCCTCCATATATACGACCTCATCACCTCTCTCAAGGAACTCGTTGGCAAGCTTCCAGGACTGGTCGAAATAGCCTCCGGTATTGTCCCTGAGGTCGAAGATCAGGCGCTTCATGCCCATGCCGAGCAGTTTTTCAGACGCTTCGCTGAACTCCTTGTATGTAGTCCTTGTGAACTTCGACAGTTTGATGTAGCCGGTATTCTCATCGATCATGAAAGCAGCGTCAACGCAATGAACCGGGATCTTGTCGCGTACGATATCGAAAGGAATCAGGACTCCGTCACGGCTGACGGTGATCTTCACCTTGCTTCCCTTCGGGCCCTTCATGAGCCTGATCATGCTGTCCTGCGGCATCTTCACTCCAGCAATGTCCTTGTCATCCACACGCACGATCCTGTCACCCTGCATCAGGCCGGCCTTTTCCGAAGGTCCTCCCTGCACGGGACTGATGACCACAGCGGTATCATTAGGGACATTGAATGTTATGCCGATGCCTTCAAAATTGCCGGACAATTCGGTCTCTGACTCGGTAAGTTCTACAGGGGGAAGATATACCGAGTGGGGATCAAGTTCCGAAAGGGCCGCCATGATGGCAGCATCAGTCATACCCTCCATGTTGATGGTATCCACATAGTTGCGTTCCACCTCATGGAGAATGAGATTGAGCTTGCGCCATCTGTTATAGTCACCATCAAACTTTCTCTTCGGTTCGATGGCCTTATAGGTGACCATAGTAAGAAGCACTCCCAGGACGACGCCAAGGAGTGCGATAAAGATATTATCGTTAAATCGTTTCATCAACCTGTTCTACTTCAATTCCGGCCCTTGTCAGAAGGTCGATGCCATCGGTGAGGCGGTATGCATCACGATATACGACCCTCTTGATTCCGGCTTGAATGATTAGTTTCGCACACTCCACGCATGGAGATGCGGTCACATACAAGGTCGCGTCCTTGCTGCTGTTTCCGGATTTCGCGACCTTGGTTATCGCATTGGCCTCAGCATGCAATACATATGGCTTCGTCACTCCGTTCTCATCCTCGCAGATGTTCTCGAAGCCTGCCGGAGTACCGTTGTATCCGTCGGAAATGATCATTCTGTCCTTTACGAGCAGTGCACCGACCTGGCGGCGCTTGCAGTAGGAGTTCTGCGCCCAGACTCCTGCCATCTGAATGTAGCTGCGGTCAAATTTCTTCATATTAGCTTCTCTGATAAAGATATCTCTTGATACTCTTCTTCGGTGTCCTCTCGAAATCCTCGGACATCACCTCTATCTTCTTGAGCTTCGCATAGTTAGGAAGCTCCTTGTTAAGCTCCGAAAGCGTGCCTTCCATATAATTCACGAACTCATCCTGAGACATTCCGTCCTTTGCTCCCTGCTGGAAGTCAGGATAAATGAGGGCTGTGAGGCCACCGTTATCCTCGATAACAAGTGATTCAACCACATACGGCTGGCTGTTGATCACTGTCTCGACTTCCTCCGGATAGATGTTCTGTCCGCTAGGGCCGAGGATCATGCACTTCGTACGTCCCTTGATAAAGAGGCTTCCGTCTGCGTCAAGCACACCCATGTCTCCTGTACGGAACCATCCGTCCTCGGTGAACACCTCAGCTGTAGCTTCCTCGTTCTTGAAATATCCGAGGAACACATTAGCGCCCTTCACCTGGATCTCGCCAGGGATGTTTACCGGATCCTTCGACTCGATGCGCACTTCCATGTTAGGGGCAGCCTTTCCGCAAGAGTAAAGCTTTTCCTCCTTCCAGTCGTCATATGTGATGATAGGAGCACACTCCGTCATACCGTAACCGACGGTGAACGGGAACTCCATCTTCTTGAAGAATGCCTCGACCTCCTTGTTGAAAGCGGCACCTCCGATGATCACCTCATAGAACTCACCACCGAAAGCGTTGATAAGCTCCGTCTTCACCTTGTTGAGAACGACCTGATTGAGTCCCGGCACCTTCATGAGGAACTTGATTCCCTCCTTCTCGAGCACCGGTTTCACCTTGCTCTTGTAGATCTTCTCAATCACGAGCGGCACCGCGATCACAACGCTAGGCTTTACCTCCGCAAGAGCCTGCATGATCACCTTCGGGCTCGGGAGACGTGAAAGGAAATGCACGTGGCATCCTACAGAAAGTTCATAGAGCACCTCGAACATGAGGCCGTACATATGGGCGCATGGAAGCATCGAAACCACTCTTGACTTCTCATTGAGCTGCGGCAGCACCTTGCGTCCGAACTCAATGTTCGAGAAGATTGCACGATACGGAATCATGACTCCCTTCGAGAATCCCGATGTACCTGATGTATAATTGATTACAGCGAGTTCATCCGCTGAATCCTCATAGTAGTTGAGGGATTCCGGAACGAATGCCTCCGGATATTTTCTTCCGAAGAGTTCATTAAGATGAGCCTTTGCCTCGACGATCTTCTCGTCTGCAGCATAAAGGATCCTGAAATTATTTACCTGGATGATGGCGTGGAGATCCGGCATTTCCGACTCCGAAAGGCCCTCCCAGATCACATCGTCAACGAAGAGAATCTTCGCCTCCGAATGGTTTACAAGATGATGGATGTTCGCTGACTTGAACTCATGAAGAAGCGGAACCGGAACAGCTCCGTAAGTCATGATCGCAAGGAATGTTACAGCCCAGTTGGCCTGGTTTCTAGAGCAGATTGCAACCTTGTCGCCTTTCTGCAGGCCGCACTCCTCGAACATGATGTGCAGCTTCTCCATACGCCTTGCGACATCCTTGAAATGGAGGGTCTCTCCATGGTAGTTTGAAATCGCAGGGCGATCCCAATTCTTCTTGAAGGATGCTTCAAAGATTTTGTTTACTGATGTGAATTCCATATTGTTTCTAAGTTAAAGTACATAATCTATTTAAGCTTCACCGTTCTGGCCTGGCCGTCATAGCAGTCGACGCTTACGGAAGTGCCGTCCACAATCCGTACCTCACTGCCTGGAAGGATCATCTGATCGCCCTTGAATAGCGTCAGCGCACTTCCACCGCCGAACGGATAAATCAATGTCTGTATCGACGTCCTGACCACCCAGAAGGTGTTTCCACCCACCTGTATGCGTTCAGGAAGCCCCTTGATCGTCTCCGGGGCGGTGATAGTCTTCCATGAAGAAGGCTTCCTGCCCTTGAGATTGTACATTTCAATCGTATTGTCCTTATGAAGGACCATGATGTTGTATGCCTTCGTGCCGTTGAAGTCATACAGGTCCGGACCCACCAGGATCTCCTTTCCGAGATCTACTGGGAATCCTGTCACGAAACGGCCGAGCCTGTCGATTATATAGATCTTCGAACCTGATCCGAAGATGATCTGAAGCTTTCCGTTCGCATAATAATCCACATTCTGCGCGGTTCCGCAAAGCTTTCCGTCAAACGGAATGCCCCAAAGGCCCTTTCCGCCTTCCTCCTGGAGGCAAAGCGAGCCATGACTGTTCTGATAGAACACATTCATCTTTCCCGTACCGGAGTTCTTCACACGGAACGGTCCTTCCGGAATCACGACAGTGGTATCACGCTCGAACTCCGGAGCCTTGGTCTTCATCATGGTAAGTCTCGGCATCTGCAGGTTCATCTGCATACCATGCTTCGACTTCGCTACTGAAAGAACGGCAGGACAATAGTCACATCCCTCATAAAGAGGCTTGAGGGCATCAGCAACGGCCTTGCCGAAGATCGCGTCATGGCCTTCAACATGCTCTGTAAGAGAGAAATATGCCACGAGGGAGGCCTCTGACGAGAGCATATCCTTCTGCCCCGCATCCGCCATGTATTCGACAAGATCGTAAGCGAGGGTCTTGCCCTGTACATACTCCTCGACAGCATTCATGCTTCCGGAAATGATCCATCCGTCCATGTATGTGAAGCACGACTCGTCCTTGAGTTCGAAGAATTTACCAAAGATTGAAGCGGCAAAGGATGCGTACGGCCATGAATGAGTAGCAGGGACATAGTCCTTGAAGGACTTGTTCTGCGTGCCGACGAAGATCAGCGTATCCTGACGTCCGACCCTCATGAGGTTGACTGTATCAAGAGCGCCGCCGGACATGAATACGGCCCTTGCGACTTCCTTTACATCAAGCCTCTTCATGAAGTCCTCCGGATTGACGCCGGTCCTTGTCTGCAGGTCCTTCCTCTTCTTGCGGAACGACTGAAGAGACTGCTTGGAGTCCATATATGCCTGATATGCCTCAACATACGGATCCACCTTCTTCATAGGAAGAGAGACTGCGGAAACCGTATAGGAAGGAAGCATCTGGGCAACCTTGGAGACAGCAGGTTCGGACTTTGAAAGAACGGTCATGAAGTCAGAAGCATCGTTCTCATGGACCGCAGCCGCAGTCATGTATGCACCTGAAACATCCGCCTTGGTGATATCAACGGCCGTCCATTGAGCGAGTGACGCTATGAAAGGATTATGGGCGGCATACCTGCGTGTGAACATCTCCGCCATGAGCACCTTCGCATGAGTGTTTGAGAAGAACACCACATCATTACCCGATACAGAAGAAGCTGCGGCAGCGAAGCCGGAAGCATCCTTGACCGAGATAGATTTTTCAAGATGACGGAGTGAAGATTTGAGAAGAGTCTCGGAATCCGACACGATCACAAAGGAATGGTCGGGAACAAATTCAGCCTTCATGCCCTTTTCTGCAGCGAGAGCAATAAGGGCTGATGCATCCTCTGAAGGCTCTGCGGCCGGTCTGCCGGCATCGAAGACATAAAGAGGATGGAGCTTTCCGCTGTAATGGAGAGAGACGGTCATCGACGACGAAGATAATGACCTGAAGTCACCGATATTGGCCGAGACCGACTGTGGGAAGCCAAAACCGGACAAGACGCCCGAAGTCGCATCCTTGATATCTGAAAAACAAGCCACCAGCACGGCATCAGCGGGAACTGCGGGCAGAAGCTCGTAGCGTCCCTGATCCGGCACGGTGCTTTCCTTACGGGCATCGCCGCCATCGCCGTCCGAGTAAAGGACAGCGACAGCAATTCCGACACCTGAAATCATTACGGCCAGTACGGCCAGACAAAGTATGAGAGTCTTTCTGTTCATTATTTGACAGCGATAGCCTCGATCTCGACCTTTACGCCAAGAGGAAGAGCAGCAGCCTGATAGCATGCTCTTGCAGGCTTGTCACCTGTGAAATACTCTGCATACACTTCGTTAACCGCCTTGAAATCAGCGATATCTGCGAGAAGCACTGTTGTCTTTACGACATTGTCATATGTCATGCCTGCCTCCTTGAGGATCGCACCGATGTTCTTGAGAGACTGGTGAGCTGCAGCCACGATATCCTCCTGTACCTTTCCGTCAGCAGGATTCACAGGAATCTGACCTGAAATATAAAGAGTTCCATTCACTTCTACAGCCTGTGAATATGGGCCCACCGCCTTTGGCGCATCCGGAGTTGCAATAATTCTTTTCATTTCTGACAATATTTGGTTTAACATACAAAGATAATCATAATTTGCTTATAACCAAACAGGAAAAGCGGCCTGCAAGACACGAAAAAAGCCCGGCTTCATAAGCCAGGCTTTCTCGTAGCCCCGAGCAGAATCGAACTGCTATCTAAGGTTTAGGAAACCTCCATTCTATCCGTTGAACTACAGGGCCATCTTAAAGAAAAGAAGACTACTCAGCCTTCTTCTCGATGATCTGACGGCCTCTGTAATAGCCGCACTCAGGACATACTCTGTGGTACATGATTGTAGCACCGCAGTTTGAACATGTAGCGAGTGTAGGAACTACAGCCACGTCATGTGTTCTTCT
>RHMF01001740.1_pt1 | contig 14233 bp, 10 predicted proteins | sample 5365151 | NCBI WGS metagenome assembly RHMF01 (sample SAMN10266501, study PRJNA497801) | feces metagenome | isolation source: feces | host: Bos taurus | place: China: Prairie of Fairy Mountain | collected 2017-08-14 | reverse complement strand
CAACATCGCTCCCAACGAGGACGAGCTGGCTGAAATCTGCCGCGAGACCATCGGCTGCGCCCGCACCTTCGGCATTGACCCCAAGGCCGCTTTCCTGAGCTTCTCCACCAAGGGCTCTGCCAAGGCTGATCAGGTCACTCTGGTCCAGAATGCCTGCAAGAAGGCTCAGGAGCAGATGCCCAACGAAGCCATCGACGGCGAGATGCAGTTTGACGCTGCCGTGTCCCCCGTGGTTGCCGCTCAGAAGTGCAAGGGTTCCCCCGTTGCCGGTCAGGCCAACACCTTCATTTTCCCCGACTGCGACGCCGGCAATATCGGCTACAAGATCGCTGCCCGTCTGGGCGGTTTTGAGGCCTATGGCCCCATCCTGCTGGGTCTGAACGCCCCCATCAACGACCTGTCCCGCGGCTGCGTGGCTGACGAGGTCTATGTGATGGCTATTATTACTGCAGCATTGGCCTGATCGCTCTGCGTGCCTTTCAATGAACCTTCGCCGGCACAGCCGACGAAGTCGGAGCCTAAAAACATTCCCCCGGAATGTTTTCTGCACGGCCCGACTGCTGCATTGGCATAATTCCAATCGTTGACAGAGCCGTTGAAACCACTACATATAGGTGTTCGTGGTTTTCTTTGCAACAATTTGTAACTTTTTTGTTCCGGCCCCGGAGGTGTCCTCCGGGGCCGGAATCCTTTGATTTTAGGCACTTTTCACAATCTGTGACAGGATAGGGAAAATCTTCTTGACTTTAAGATATAAAGTGTGTATATTCTTTTTGTAACCTTTTGTAATCATTTTACTGATTTTTGTTACCGTTCGCTTTGTGCGATGTTCCATAAACCATACGGGAGTGAAAACCACCCATGGATGAGATCCTGCGCCGACCCCGGACGGATGTCGGTTCTGCAATTACAGATTCGCTTTGTCCCGAAGCACCTGCCGATGCCCTGCGGAAGAACACCCGCAAGGCTTTTTCTGCTGTGCGCCTTTTGGGTCGCGGGGTCAGCTTCCTGTATCACAAACTGGATAACGCCGTTGCCGGGCATAAATTCCTGAGTCCGCTGCCCTTCCTGGCCTTTGCCGGTGTGATTGCTGCCGCATTGGTCGTCAGTACGGTTTATAAACCCAGCTATGTTGTTACCGTAGACGGCAGTGATTTGGGCATTGTAACCGATCCTGTTGTGTTTGAGCAGGCTGTGGATCGTGTGGAAAACCGCGCCAGCTCCATTCTGGGCTATGATTTTGAGCTGGACCATCAGGTGGAATACTCCTTCGCCCTGTCTCAGGAGTCGGATTTTACGCCCGCTGCCGCATTTGAAACCTATCTGTTCAACCAGATCGGTGACGTGATGAAATCCTACGTTCTGACCGTGGACGGTGAATTTATTGGCGCCGCCGCCGACAAAACTCAGCTGGAGAACCTGCTGAGAAATCTGGCCGCTCCCTATATTACGGAGCACACCACTTCGATTGGCTATTTGGCGGATGTCGATATCTCCTATCAGTACATTGCTTCCAGTGTGATGCAGGACCTGTCTGTCATGGAGGAGATTCTCAGCGCGAATACGACCGGAGAGACCACCTATGAGGTGGTCCGGGGCGATACCTATTCTGAAATTGCCCATGCCAATGACATGTCGCTGGATGAGCTGATGGCGCTGAATCCTCAGGCCACTCTGGACCGGCTGATGATCGGCGATGTGCTGACGGTCAAGAAGACCATCCCCTATCTGTCCATCTGCACGGTGGATACCGTTACCTACAATGATGTGATCAAGCGTCCCGTGGAAGAAGTGGAAGACAACACCATGTACCAGGGCGAGCGCAAGATCCTGACTGCCGGTACCGACGGTGAGGCACGGGTCACTGCAAATATCACCTACATCAATGGCTACGAAGAGAGCCGTGAAGTGGTTTCCTCCACCACACTGGTGGAACCCACCACCGAAGTGGTGGCCGTAGGTACCAAGGAACGGCCTCGCACCATGCCCACCGGTACCTTCAAGTGGCCCGTGTATGGCCGTATTTCCTCTTACTTTGGCTATCGCACCATTTTCGGCACCTACAGCTATCACGGCGGTATTGATATCGCTACTTCTTACGGAAATACCATCAAGGCCTCCGACGGCGGCACTGTCGTCTGGTCGGGCTACAAGGGCACTTACGGCTATCTGGTCATTATCGACCACGGCAACGGCGTGCAGAGCTACTACGGACACAACTCCAAGCTGCTGGTCAAGGCCGGTGACAAGGTCTATCAGGGCCAGGCCATCGCCCGTGCAGGCTCCACCGGTCGCTCTACCGGTACCCACTGCCACTTTGAGATCCGCATCAACGGTACCCGTGTGAACCCCCTGCCTTATCTTCCCTAAACGGTTAAAATCCCGCTCAGGATTTCCTGAGCGGGATTTTTGTATCTTATCGCAATGAAAACAGGTTCCGTGTATCGTGTTGACACACGGAACCTTTGAAAAAGTCAGAACTTTGCGCCGCCGAATTCGGACAGATGCAGGTGTTTGTTGCGTTCCTCGGTAAAGTTAATGGACCATGCCGAGCCGAACAGCAGAAGTTGATTCCCCTTGTAGTCCTCTACCAGTTTGGTGTCGGAGCCCAGAATCAGCTCATCCTCTTTGACCGGTTCGCCGCTGTCGGTGGAGATCCAGCGCAGGTACTCGTAGGGCAGACCCTCCATATGCAGGTCTACACCGTATTCACCCTTCATGCGGTACTCGAACACGTCAAACTGCAGGGTACCGACCACGCCCACGTAAACCTCTTCCATACCGGTGTAAGGAGGTTTGAAGATCTGGATGGCGCCTTCCTGCGCAATCTGCTCGGCACCCTTGATGAACTGCTTGCGCTTCATGGTGTCTACCGGACGCACGCGGCAGAAATGTTCGGGGGCGAAGGTGGGGATGGGGTCGAAGGTGAACTTTTTGCTGGGAGCGCACAGGGTGTCGCCGATGGAGAAGATGCCGGGGTCGAATACGCCGATGATGTCGCCGGCGTAGGCCTCTTCAATAATTTCACGCTCGGCAGCCATCAGCTGCTGGGGGCGGGACAGGCGGATCTTTTTGCCGCCCTGCACGTGATAGACTTCCTTTTCGGCGTCAAAGCGGCCGGAAACCACACGCATGAAGGCGATTCGATCGCGGTGGGCCTTGTTCATGTTGGCCTGAATCTTGAAGACAAAGGCCGAGAAGTTGTCGTCCATGGAGTCGATCACTTCCTCGCCGGCGGTGCGGGCCAGCGGGGGCGTGGTCATGCGCAGGAATTCCTCCAGGAAGGGCTCCACGCCGAAGTTGGTCAGAGCTGAGCCGAAGAAGACGGGGGATAGCTTGCCGTGGCGTACACGCTGCATATCAAACTCGCAGGAGGCGCCGTCCAGCAGCTCCACGTCGTCGGACAGCTGCTGATGCAGACGCGCGCCGATCAACTCGTCCAGATTGGGGTCGGCCAGATCCACCTCGGTGGCGGTGGCTGCCTTGGAGCCGCCGTGGGAGGTAAAGTGGATGATTTTATTGGATGCGCGGTCGTAGACGCCCTTGAAGTCCTTGCCGCAGCCGATGGGCCAGTTAACCGGGTAGGTTTCAATGCCCAGTTCCTTCTCCAGCTCTTCACACAGCTCGAAGGGGTCGCGGGCCTCGCGGTCCATTTTGTTGATGAAGGTGAAAATGGGGATGTCACGCATGGCGCAGACCTTGAACAGCTTACGGGTCTGGGCCTCCACGCCCTTGGCGGCGTCGATGACCATGACGGCGCTGTCGGCAGCCATCAGAGTGCGGTAGGTGTCCTCAGAGAAATCCTGGTGGCCGGGGGTGTCCAGAATGTTGATGCAGAAGCCGTCATACTGGAACTGCATGACCGAGGAAGTGACCGAAATGCCGCGCTGCTTTTCGATTTCCATCCAGTCGGAAGTGGCGGCACGGGCGTTCTTTTTGCCCTTGACCACACCGGCCTGAGCGATGGCTCCGCCGTACAGCAGGAATTTTTCGGTCAGAGTGGTTTTACCGGCGTCGGGGTGGGAGATGATGGCGAATGTGCGTCGCCGTGTAATTTCGTTTTCGTATTGAGACATGGGGGGATTCCTCCACACAATGAAATCAGGATAAACAGTAACAATTAATATACCATAGATTTCAGGCCGTAGCAAGAAAAAAGCAAAAAATATCAAAAAAGATGTTGACAAATGCGAACAGGAGTGTTAGAATAACCTTCGCTGATTACGGACGATTAGCTCAGCTGGTATGAGCATCCGCTTGACGTGCGGGAGGTCATAGGTTCGAATCCTATATCGTCCACCATATAAAACGCCATCCGCTTGGATGGCGTTTTTTCTTTCCGGAGGTGCGTTCTATGAATAAAGTGGCATTTGTTACCGGTTCCAGCCGCGGCATTGGCCGTGCCATTGCCCGGGAACTGGCCCATCGGGGTTATGCCGTGGGCATCAATTACATTCAGGCCGCCGACAAGGCTGCCGAGCTGGTGGACGAGCTGACGGCGCAGGGCTGCCGTGCCATGGCGGTGCAGGCCGACGTGGCCGATCGTCAGGCCATTACGGGAGCCATTCGCGCCGTGGAAGAGGCTTTCGGGCCCGTGACCCTGCTGGTGAACAACGCCGGTATCGCGGAGCAGCACTTGTTTCAGGATGTGACCGAGGAATTTTGGCATCGGGTGATTGGAGTCAATCTCCACGGCGCCTTCCACACCATTCAGGCCGTGCTGCCCAACATGATCCGGGAAAAGTCCGGCTGCATCATCAACATTTCCTCCATCTGGGGCCAGCGGGGCGCCAGCTGCGAGGTGACCTATTCCTCCACCAAGGCTGCGCTGATCGGTCTGACCCGTTCTCTGGCCAAGGAGGTGGCCCCCTCGGGCATCCGCGTAAACTGTGTGGCACCCGGTGTCATTAACACCGATATGGTTCAGGTTCTGGGTCAGGAGGTCTTGCAGATGCTGGCAGAGGAAACTCCGGTGGGCCGTCTGGGTACGGCGGAGGATATTGCGGCCGCCGTGGCTTTTCTGGCGGATGAGCGCGCCAGCTTTATCACCGGACAGGTCATTACCAGCGACGGTGGATTCAGCGTGTAATCGTATTGTTGTGGGCGGGGCCGATGGGTCCCGCCCTTTTTGTTGGCTTGCGGGGTAAAGGAACCTTTGCTATAATTGAAAGGAAAAACAACGGCCTTAAGGGCGGTTCGGAGGAATTGCAATGATTCATGAAGTGTTGACTGCGGCGGAATTTGCGCCGATGCTGGCCGACAGCGGGGCAGTTTTGAACACCTATGCCCGGCCCCGGGAGGGATTTCTTGCCGAGGACGGCGGGCGCTGGGGTGTTCTGGTTCTGCCCGGCGGCGGCTACGGCATTGTGGCGCCCAGTGAGGGCGAGCCGGTGGCGTTGTCTTTCCTCGGCGCCGGCGTGCAGGCCTTTGTGCTGCAATACAGTGTAGCCCCGGCTCGCTGGCCCCAGCAGCTGCTGGAAACGGCGGCCGCCATCGCCTATCTGCGCAAAAATGCCCGGCGCTATGGCATCTCGAAAGACAAAATCGCCGTGTGCGGCTTTTCGGCCGGCGGCCATCTAGCCGGCTGCGCTGCCAATCTGTGGGATCACCAGGTCATCCGTGACAGCCTTGGATTGACCGGAGAGCAGGTGCGCCCCAATGCGGCCATTCTCAGCTACCCGGTGGTTTTTATTAAGGACGGCGGCGAGAACATGACCCGGGATAATTTGTTTGGCCAGTCGGCTCCGGTGAGAGAGACTTCGCTGGAGACCAGTGTGACCGGGAACAATCCACCCACCTTCCTTTGGACGACCTACACCGACGGCACTGTGCCCATGGAGCACACCTTGGCCTACGCCAATGCTCTGCGGGAGCATGATGTGCCCTTTGAATTGCATGTGTTCAACAAGGGCCCCCATGCCATGGGTCTGGCTACGCCGGACAGTGCGTGGCAGGATGACCACATCGATTTGCGGGCGGCTCAATGGCATTCCCTTTGCGTCGGCTGGCTGAAAAACCTGAAATAAAGCATGATTTACCCCATCTGCCCGGGCAGATGGGGTAAATAGTTGACAGTCTGTTAGATAATTTTTGTCAACTTGACACTTTGGCGTCCGGCAGACAGAACCGTGCGATGTGCAAAAAGGAAAAATGTCTTGCATAACCGCTGAGTCGGCTCGTAAAAACTGGGCTGACTGGAGCGAGGATGGGATTAAAATGCAAAAAGTTCGTCATAATAAACAGAAACAGGATCGCACTTTGTGCGGTCTTGTGCATTTTTTTAGTTGACAAAGAAGGGCTGCGAGACTATAATTGTCAACAATCCAAAGGAGGTAATTGGAAATGAAAAAGATTCGTGTTCTTGCAATGATTATGGCACTGGTTATGTGCTTTGGCTTGCTGGCTGGCTGTGGCGGCAAAGAGGACGCTGCTGACGATAAGATCACCATCGCCTTCATCGGCAACACCACCGGCGATTACGCTCAGTATGGCATCCCCGTCCGCAATGGCGCCAAGCTGTACATCGATCAGATCAACGCCAAGGGCGGCATCAACGGCAAGCAGATCGAGCTGCTGGAGTATGACGACAAGGGCGACGGCGTGGAAGCTGTCAACTCCTTCAATCTGGCCATGGACAAGGGCATCACCGCTGTCATCGGCTCCGTGCTGACCGGCGCTTCCATCTCTCTGGCTGACGCTACTTACGAAGTCAACATGCCCCAGATCAGCGCTTCCGCTACTGCTGCAGGTCTGACTGTCATGGAAGACGGCTCTGTCCGTACCAACGTGTTCCGCTCCTGCTTCATCGACCCCTTCCAGGGCGAGAAGATGGCTGACTATGCTTACAACAAGCTGGGCGCCAAGACCGCTGCTATCCTGTATGAAAGCGGCAGCGACTACTCCGAAGGCCTGAAGGACGCATTCGTGGCCAAGGCTGCTGACCTGGGCCTGGAGATCGTTGCCACTGAGGCATTTGCCACCGGCGACAAGGACTTCAACGCTCAGATGACCAAGATCGCAGGCACCAACCCCGACGTGGTGTTCATGCCCATTTACTACGGTGAGGCCGGTCTGGCCATCACGCAGGGCCGTCAGGCCGGCATGAAGGCTGTTGTTCTGGGCGGCGACGGTTTCGGCGGCATCTGCGAGTATGCTTCCGCTGCTGACCTGGAAGGCACCGTGTACTGCTCCGGCTACGCTCCCGGCACCGAGTCTGTTGCTCAGTTCGAGAAGGATTATTGCGCTACTTACAGCGTTGACGCTGTTCCCAACATGTTCGCTCCTCTGGCTTATGACGCTGCCATGCTGATGTGCAAGGCTCTGGAGGCTGCTGAGGCCAAGGGTCTGAAGGCCGGCACCGACGAGTACAAGCAGGCCGTCATCGACGCTATGGCCGCCATCGACGGCGTGGAAGGTATCACCGGCTCCTACACCTTCAACGAGACCAACGACCCCGTCAAGTCCGCCGCCATGATCGAAGTGCAGGACGGCAAGGAAGTTTTCACCGAGCTGTACTAATTTAAACGAATCTGAATAAGCCCATGCGGGGGGAAGCTGCACTTCCCCCCGCATTTGCCCTATTTTTACCCCCCTGCGTGGAAACTGCGGATAAGCGCTGGATGCGCCCAATGCACCGGCTTGTATGTGGAGGTATCCACCGATTATTCGCAAAAAGTATGTTGAAATGAAAGAAGAAAGGACGTGAACGATATGGATCTGTCTTACGTCTTGGGTCAGGCCATCAACGGTCTGCAGCTGGGCTCCATTTACGCACTGGTGGCGCTGGGTTACAGCATGGTGTACGGCATCATCCTGCTGCTGAACTTTGCTCATGGCGACATCATCATGGTGGGCGCTTATGTGACCTTTTATGCAGCCGTTAAGTTCCAGTTGAATCCCATTTTGTCGGTTGTTCTGGCTGTTGTGGTTTGTACTCTGTTGGGTGTGGTCATCGAGAAAGTCGCATATACCCCTCTGCGCAGCGCACCCCGTCTGTCCCTGCTGATCACCGCCATCGGTATCTCCTTCCTGTTGGAGAACGGTGCGCAGCTGGTCTTTGGCGCCGACACCAAGAGTATGGTCAAGGAGCCTCTGATTTCCGGCAGCGTAACCTTTGCCGGCGCTACCGTCAGTAAGGCCGCTTTGATCACCATTGTTGTATCCATTGTGGCTATGGTCGCTTTGACCCTCCTGGTGCAGAAGACCAAGCTGGGCAAGGCCATGCGCGCCGTGTCCGAGGATATGGGTGCCGCACAGCTGATGGGTATCTCCCTGAACAAGACCATTTCCTTCACCTTTGCCGTGGGTTCCGCTCTGGCCGGTATCGGTGCCGTGCTTCATATCGGCTCCTACTTCCAGGCCAGCCCCATGATGGGTTCCATGCTGGGCCTGAAGGCCTTTGTTGCCGCTGTTCTGGGTGGTATCGGATCCATTCCCGGTGCCATGATCGGTGGTTTCGTCATCGGCATCGTGGAAACTCTGGTTACTGCCGCCGGCCTGTCCACCTGGAAGGACGGTGTGGTGTTTGCCATTCTGATCATCGTTCTGCTGGTCAAGCCCACCGGTATTCTGGGCCGGCCCATGACCGAGAAAGTGTAAGGGGGCGAGCATATGAAAAAGAACCGTATTCCCATGCCCGTCCGTTACGGCATCAATCTGGTGCTGACCGTGGCACTTTGGGCCGTCCTCGCCCTTCTGATCAACACCGGCGTCATCAGCAACTACTGGACCGGTATTCTGGTCACCGCCGGTATCAACATCATTCTGGCAGTTTCGCTGAACGTTGCGACCGGTTATCTGGGCCAGCTGCCTCTGGGCCATGCCGGTTTCATGGCAGTGGGCGCCTATGCCGGCGGAATCTTCATGAAGGCAACCCCGCTGTACGGTTTGCTGCGTGAGGGAAAGACCGGCGCAGCCATTCCCTACATCATTCTGGCGCTGGTGATTTCGGCCGTCGTGGCCGGCATCTTCGGCGTCATCATCGGTATCCCTGCTCTGCGCCTGAAGGGCGACTATCTGGCCATCATTACTCTGGGCTTCGGTGAGATCATCCGCGTCATTCTGACCAACATCGACTCGGTGCTGGGCTTTGATTTCACCTACGGCGCTGCCGGTCTCAAGCAGGTGCCCAAGATTTCCAGCTTCAATCTGGTGTTTATCTGCGTGGCGCTGACCTGCCTGATCGTTCACATGGTTATGAAGTCCCGCCACGGCCGCGCCATTCTGTCCATCCGTGAAAACGAGATTGCAGCCGAGAGCTGCGGCATTCAGACCACCTATTACAAGACCATGGCTTTCGTCCTGTCGGCAGCTCTGGCCGGCGTGGCCGGCTGCCTGTATGCCGGCTATCTGGGCTCGCTGTTCCCCTCTACCTTCAAGTTCATGAAGTCCATTGAGATTCTGGTTATGGTGGTGCTGGGCGGCATGGGCTCCATGCTGGGTTCGGTTATCGGCGCTACCGTGCTGACCTTCATTTCCGAGCTGCTGCGCTCGGTGGGTGATGCCCGTATGGTGGTATACGCCCTGCTGCTGGTCATTATGATGATCTTCCGCCCCAAGGGTCTGCTGGGCACCTACGATTTCTCCATGTCCCGCACGCTGGAGAAGGGCCTCGCCTATCTGAAGGGTGAGCGTCAACCCAAAGAAAAGAAAGCAAAGAATGCCGGGAAGGAGGGTGAATCCAAATGAGTGGAACTCATCGCCGCATTCCCGAAACCAAACTGGTTCCGGTGCCCAACCCCAATATCATTCCCGAGCGCGATATCGGCAAGCATCCCATTCTGGAGGCGCGCCATCTGGGCATTGACTTTGGCGGTCTGACTGCCGTGAACGATTTCAACATGGCCATCGGCCGCACCGAGATCGCCGGTCTGATCGGTCCCAACGGCGCCGGCAAGACCACCGTGTTCAACCTGCTGACCAAGGTGTATCAGCCCACCCGCGGCACCATCCTGCTGGACGGAATCAGCACCCACAACATGAACACCATTCAGGTCAACAAGGCCGGTATCGCCCGTACCTTCCAGAATATCCGCCTGTTTAGGGACCTGAGCGTGCTGGATAACGTTCTGATCGGTCTGCACAATGACATTCACTACAATCTGTCCACCTCGATCTTCCGCCTGCCCAAGTTCTGGAAGGGCGAGAAGGAGGCCAAGGAGCGCGCATTGGAGCTGCTGAGCATCTTTGATATGCAGGATCTGGCCGATCATCAGGCCGGCAGCCTGCCCTACGGCGCTCAGCGCCGTCTGGAGATCGTCCGCGCTCTGGCTACCAATCCCAAGCTGCTGCTGCTGGACGAGCCCGCCGCCGGCATGAACCCCTCGGAAACCGGCGAACTGATGGACAACATCGTCAAGATCCGTGATACCTTCCAGATCGCCATCATGCTCATCGAGCATGACATGAATCTGGTCATGGGTATTTGCGAGGGTATCGCCGTGCTCAACTTCGGTCAGATCATTGCCAAGGGCACTCCCGATCAGATCCGCAGCAATCCCGAAGTAATCAAGGCCTATCTGGGCAGCGGAAAGGAGGGATGACGCCGTGTCTACCATGCTGAAAGTGGAGAATATCAACGTCTATTACGGCGCCATCCACGCCATCAAGGACATCTCCTTTGAAGTCAACGAGGGCGAAGTGGTCACTCTGATCGGTGCCAACGGTGCAGGCAAGTCCACCATTCTGAAAACCGTGTCCGGCCTGCTGCGCAGCAAGACCGGCTCCGTCGTCTTTGAGGGCGGTGACATCAGCCATCTGGCTCCTCACAAGGTGGTCAACCACGGTTTGGCCCACGTGCCCGAAGGACGCCGCGTGTTTACCCGCATGTCAGTGGAAGAAAATCTGGAGATGGGCGGCTATACCCGTCCCAACAACGAGATTGACGACAGCATCGCTGCAGTCTACGAGCAGTTTCCCCGTCTGAAGGAGCGCCGCAAGCAGGTTGCCGGCACCCTGTCCGGCGGCGAACAGCAGATGCTGGCCATGGGCCGTGCGCTCATGTCCAAGCCCAAACTGCTCATGCTGGACGAGCCATCCATGGGTCTGGCCCCCATTCTGGTGGAGCAGATTTTTGAAATCATCCAGTCCCTGCACAAGGCGGGCACCACCATCCTGCTGGTGGAGCAGAACGCACAGATGGCTCTGTCGGTGGCCGACCGCGGCTACGTGCTGGAGACCGGTAAGATCGTCACCACCGGTACCGGCGCTGCCCTGCTGGAAGACGAAAGCGTCAAGAAGGCCTATCTGGGCGGCTAAAACATAATCAAAATGATAAAACCCTCGGATGTTCACACATCCGAGGGTTTTGTACTGTGTCAGAGAAGAACGGCTCCGGTGGAATCCCAGAGGTTTGCGGTCATAGGGGGTAGGGTGATGACCTGACCCTGCCAGGTCAGGTGTGCGACCGTATTGCCGCGGTTGGCGACGGCCAGAACGGCATGTTCTCCTTTGCCGCGGACAAAGGCCAACAGGCCGCCTTCGGCGCGCAGCCAGCGGATAGCCCCCGAGCGCAGAGCGGCATAATTGTGGCGGGCCATGCCCAGGCAGGAGAACCAGTTGACCAACTCCTTGTCCTCGCGCCCCCAGGGGAAGGTGCGGCGGTTGAAGGGGTCTTCAAAGCCCTCCATGCCCGCTTCGTCGCCGTAGTAGACGGTGGGGGAGCCGGGGAAGGCATACAGCACCACGGCGGCCAGCTTCAGCAGTGCGATGCCCCGCTTGCGTTCCTCGTTGTCCAGCCGGTGGGCGTGGCGCCAGTCCCGGGACAGCTCGTTGCAATCGCTGCCCTCGCCCAGCAGAGTCAGAATGCGGGGCGTGTCGTGGGTGCCCAGGGAGTTCATGGCGGAATAGAAGGCCCAAGGGGGGTAATGCTCCCGCAGGGTTTCCATGGCGGTTTTGAAGTCAAGGGCATCGCCGCCCTGCAGGAAGTTCAGAAGGGCGGTGCGGAAGGGGTAGTTCATCAGGCCGTCGCAGTGACCGCCCCAGATGTGCTTGCGGCGGACATCGTAGGAAATTTTGTTGGAGCCGTCCTCCCACACCTCGCCTATAATGACGGCGTCCGGCTTTTCGGCCCGGATGGCGGTGTGGACGGTGTGCAGAAATTCATCGGGCAGCTCGTCGGCCACATCCAGACGCCAGCCGTCGGCACCGGCGCGCAGCCAGCGGCGCACAATGCTGTTTTCGTCGCCGGCAATGTAGTTGATGTAGTCCGGGCAGGATTCCTCCACTCCGGGCAGGGAGTAGATACCCCACCAGCAGTCGTACTTATGGGGCCACTGCTCAAAGCGGAACCAGGAGTAATAAGGGGATTGCCGGGATTGGGCGGCGCCCAAATCGGGGTAACTGCCGTCGGCATTGAAGTAGCGGCTGACATAGCCGGTGTGATTGAACACGCCGTCCAGCATAACGCGCATGCCCAGCGCGTGGGCGGCGTCGCACAGGGCGGTGAAATCGGCGTTGGTGCCCAGCATAGGGTCAATTTTTTCGTAATCACCCGTGCCGTAGCGGTGGTTTTCGGCGGCCTCAAAAATGGGGCAGAAATACAGGGTGTCCACACCCAGTTTGTGCAGATAGGGCAGGCGGCTTCGGATGCCGGCCAGACTGCCGCCGAAAAAGTCCCGGTTGCGAATTTCACCGTTCGCGTCGGGCAGGTAGACCGGCTCGGCGTCCCAGTTCTGGTGGACCGTGCGCCCGCCGACCATTCCGGTGGGGTCGGGGACCGAGAGACGGTAAAAACGGTCCGGGAAAATCTGATAGGTGACCCCTTCGCCAAACCAGGGTGCGGGCAGGTCATTGTCATCATATACCGTCAACTGATATTCGGGCGACTGCCAGCAGTGGCCATCCATCCGCTCCAGCCGCAGGAAATACCAGACCAGACCCACATAGTTGCCTACATGCAGTTTGCCGGCGAAAATGTCCTTTTCCCGGACGGTGGAACGCCACGGCAGGTCCACAACGGTAGTTTCGCTGTTGCGCTGTTCGAAGCGTGCGATCAGCAGGGCACGGGAAAAGCCCTCCGCCCGGTCTGGGCGCAGGGCAAAACGGACAGCCGTCCCCGAGGGGACGGCGCCGAAGGGTTTCTTGCATTGTAGGTCAAAGGGGTCAAAGTACATGGTCATCACCGGATCAGTGTATTTTCTCCCTGCTCGGTACCTTGCATGGTTTCGGAACGGAAGTAATAGGAAAGAATGTCGGCGGCGATGGCACTGAGTTCGGTGCCCGAGCCGCCCCGCTCCACCACGATGCAGAGGGCAATTTCGGGGTCATCGTAGGGGGCGAAAGCTACGAAAACGGCGTTGGCCTCGCTGTCGGCGGCCACCTGAGCCGAACCGGTCTTGGCGCCCACCTTGACGTCCAGATCGGTGAAGTATTTGGCGGCCGAGCCGGTCTCGGTCACGGCCAGCATGCCCTTTTTGACGGCATTCAGATACTCCGGGTTGATCTGAATGGTGTCCAGCAGTTCGGGCTCACGGGTGTAGATCACTTCCGAGTAGTCGGCCGACTTGATTTCCTTGAGCAGATGGGTGGAGTAGTGATTTCCGCCATTGACCAGCGTGGCAATGTAATTGGCCAACTGCAGGGGGGTAAACTGATTGTTTTCCTGACCGATGGCTACCGACAGGGTAGAACCCTCGTACCAAGGCTGGTGCAGAACACTTTCGGTGTAGTCCCGGCCGGCCACCACGCCGGCTTTTTCGCCGGCGATTTCAATGCCGGTGGTCTCACCCAGACCAAACATCCGGGCGTACAGGTTGAGCCGATCAATGCCCAGACGGCGGCCTACATCGAAGAAAAAGACGTTGCAGGATTCGGTGATAGCCTCGGACACATTGACGGGGCCGTGGGTGCCGCCGTACTGACGGAAGATCCAGCACTTGGGGGCCTGCGCAATGTTGTCGGTGTAATAGGTGTAGGCGCCGGTGTCCAGAATCTTGTCGGTGGGAGTAATGATGCCCTCTTCCATGGCGCCGATGGCGGTGACCATCTTAAAGGTGGAGCCGGGAGCGTACAGGCCCTGAATGGCGCGGTTGTACATGGGCTTGAGGGGGTTGGTTCTGATTTCGTCCCACGTGGCCGTGAAATTGGCCAGATCATAGGTGGGGTAGGAGGCCATGGCCTTGACTCCGCCATTGTTCACATCGATGATGACAGCGGCGGCGCCCTGTGCCTCGGGGAAGGTGGGCACGTGCTCGGCCAGCGCCCGTTCCACCGCCTCCTGCAGGGGGAGGTTCAG
>RHMF01001641.1_pt1 | contig 14234 bp, 11 predicted proteins | sample 5365151 | NCBI WGS metagenome assembly RHMF01 (sample SAMN10266501, study PRJNA497801) | feces metagenome | isolation source: feces | host: Bos taurus | place: China: Prairie of Fairy Mountain | collected 2017-08-14 | reverse complement strand
CACGATAGCACATAGGGTAAATAGTCTCTTCATAGTAATATAGTTTTTCAATTAGTTATCTCAATATATTGCGATGACTCCACTATAAAAAAAGTGTGGAGATGACTCGTCTATCTATATGAAGGCTCTGACAAAACCCAAGCAAAAATAAACGATACAAAGCCCCACACTTGGATAGTATGGGGAGTATGCACAAATAGTGCATAGCTACACATAGCTATACAAGAAATGAGTGCTATTCGTATCCTTCAGTTTAGAAAACTTCCACATTTTCAAGCAAGGAGTGCGAAAACACTTTCAATATGTCCGCTATTTATCCAATAGCACTACAAATTTAAGAAATAATTCCGAAAAGAACAAAAGAAATTCACTATTCCTTACCCTCCGCCCATCCATACCCCTCCCCATCTCAACTGTACGGGTAGGTATTTGTATACCCGTGTGGTTGGGAGGGTGGTTATTAAAAAGGGTGTTTGCTCCCACAATGATGCTAGTAGGTTTTTGTATACCAGTGCGGTTGAGCGGGATTATATCAAGGAAGTGCCCACCCAATAATGCTAGTAGCTTTTTACCTACCCGTGCGGTTTTTGGGGTGCATACATAAGGGGAAAACATAAAAACACACGGGTAGGCAAAAGTCTACCCGTGTATTTATGGAGTGTGTCGGTTATTCTGTTACAGAGTTGTTTTGAGCAACTCCTCTGCGAGTTTGTGGATATAATCCTCGACCTCTTTGCGGCGTTCGGGGCCAGGGTTCTTTGAACCGTTGGCGTATTGGTGCATCAGTTTGTCGTTGATGCCCAAAGCGGCAGCTATCTGCTTGATGTTGAGCTCTGGAAATCGCTCGGCAAGGTACTGGATGCTATTGTCGCAAAGGTTGGGGTTTAGGTCGTTTCGCATAGCGCCTATTTGCTCTGGTTGCGGAGCAGGTAGCGGTATACCTTTACCTCTTCGGGATCGCCCATCTCCTTGCCCTCGACATCCGAGAGTTTTACGCATAACTCCTTGGGCTTGCGCTCGTTAATCTGGCAAGATGAGAGCTTCATAACGATGTTGCAAGAGGCGTGGCCCGTATCGCAGGTGAGGTTGGTGCCGATACCGAACATACACTTGATGCGACCCTCGCAGGCGTTCTTAATCTTCACGCACTTCTCGAAGTTGAGCGAATCGCTAAAGACAATCGACTTGGTCATAGGGTCGATACCGAGCTCCTTATAGCGGTTGATTGCCATATCGATAAATGCGATGGGGTCGCCAGAGTCGTGGCGAACACCGTCAAAGAGGCAGGCGTGCTTCTTCGAGAAGTTGTTGAAGAAGACCTCCGAGCCAAAGCTGTCGGTAAGGGCTGTGCCGAGGTAGCCGTCGTAGACCTTCACCCAGTCCTCCATCGTGAGGTAGTTGGCATTTCGAGGGCCACCATTAACCGCTGCGATAAACATCGGCAACTCGTGGGGGTAGGTGCCTATCATCTTCATATCGAGCTCCATAGCCAGATGGCAGTTCGATGTGCCGGTACAACCGCAGGGGTTATTCTTAAGGTGTTTAACGACCATTCGCTGTACATCGTACGAGAAGCGGCGGCGTGTGCCGAAGTCCGAGAAGATAAGGTTGTTTTCGCGGGCAATCTGCTCCTTCTTTTCCAGGCGGGCAATCATCGCCTCGGCATCGTAGCTATTACGCAAGTGGAACAACTCCGACACGGTGGCGAGCACAGGAATCTCGTAGAGCGTTACCTTATACATATAGTCGGTAACATTGATTTGCAGGTGGCGTTCTTCGTCGAGCCACACATTGATTTTCGAGGCATCGAATCTAAAGCCACGCAACCACTCAAAGTAGTTCTGTGGGATATACTTGCAGTTCTTGTTCATATAGTTGAACTCGTCCTCCGAGAGCGAGATACGCTCCAAAGCCTTGAGCTCAGCCTTGAGGTCGTCGAGGAAGTCATCGTCATACTCGACCTTTGCGCGGTCGTTGAAGGTAAATGTACCGATTGCCTGTGGGTAGAGCTTGAAGTAGGCGTACGAAGTGGTAAACTTGTAGAGGTCGGTGTCTAAGATTGAACGGATCATATCTATTTAAGTTTTAGTTTATAATCGTTTTAACTCGTTGAGCAAAAGCTCGATAGCGTATGCCGAAGCACGACTCACGATCTGTCCTCGGTCGGTGCCTGAGTTGCGCATTATGGCCGTTGTGCCCTTAGGGGTAGCAACTGCCATCCATACCGTGCCTACGGGCTTCTCTGCGGAGCCACCCGTGGGGCCTGCGATGCCTGTGGTGGCGATGGCGTAGTCGGCATTAGCCACACGACGAGCGCCCTCTGCCATCTCGCGAGCCACCTGCTCGCTGACAGCGCCATATTGGTTGAGGCTCTCCCAACTTACGCCCAATATATCGTGTTTCGCCTCGTTGGAGTAGGTTACGGCACCCGCCATAAAGTATGCCGAAGCACCCGCTATAGCGGTGAACTTCGAGGCGATAGTGCCACCTGTGCAACTCTCTGCTACGGCGAGTTTTAGACCTCTTTCAGTGAGTATCTGATGCACCTGCTGCTCGACTGTTGCACCCTCCCATCCAACGATATTGTCGCCGATGATAGCCTCCAATTTCTTGAACTCCTCGCGGATAGCGCGCTCCTCCTCGACGCCCTCGACATCGTATGCCGAGAGTCGCAAGCGCACCACATTGGGTGCGGGGAGGTAGGCGAGATGCATCTCCTCGGGAAGGTTATCCTCCCACTCGGCAATGCGTGCGGCAAGTATAGACTCGGGGATACCGCGAGTGATAAGTGTGAGGTGTACGATAGCGCGCAACTCGAAGCGCTCTTTTAGGCGAGGTATCACCTCGTCCTCCATCAAGTGCTCCATCTCAAATGGTACACCAGGCAACGACACGATAACCTTGCCCTCGTGGTCAAACCACATACCTGGTGCTGTGCCGTGGGCGTTGTGCAACACGGTGCAACACTCGGGCACCATCGCTTGACCGCGGTTAAGGTCGGTGAAGTCGATGCCACGGCGGGCAAGCAACGAGCGAATATGCTCTGCTTCAGCCTCATTGTAGCGCAACTGCGAGCCGAAATACTCCGCCAAGGTGTGCTTCGTGATATCGTCCTTCGTAGGTCCAAGACCGCCCGTGATAATCAGCACATCTGTTGCCTTTAGCGCACGGTCGAGGGTCGAAACAATCGCTTCGCGAGTATCGCCAATCGAGATTTTCTCGGCGATGGTGATGCCTATGGCGTTGAGCTTCTTGGCTATCGAGACACTGTTCGTATCGACAATCTGACCAATCAATATTTCATCGCCTATGGTGATAATGGTTGCTTTCATTCCAAGGTATGTTCTACAAATTAGTATATAAGTTTTTTTCGTTGTCGGTGGACTCTATTTCGGTCGCTTTTGAATTTATTTTGGCAGATTTCAAATTTTTCCTCAGTTACAATACTCGTATTGCGCCATCGGAAGAAATTTGAAATCTGGCTCAAAATACTCTTCAAAATCGTCTCGACCTAATTTGTAGAACCTACCTTATTTCTCTGTTTCCAACTCCTTGACGGCATTGCGCAAGAGCTTAAATCCATTTTCTCTAATGCCGCTGTTGAGGGCAACGAGTGATGCTCCCGCTTCGAACATACGGCGTATATCTTTGGGTGTCATCATTCCGCCTGTGCCGATGATGGGGTAGTTGCCCTCGCTCTTCTCGGCGACATAACTAACAACCTCAATGGCGCGCTCGGTGAGCAACGAGCCACACACCGCGCCACGCTCCTCGGGCATAAGCTCCGTGGAGCCAGCCACGGCGACAATGCCATCGAGGGGTGTCTCGATAAGAATCTCTACAGCGGTGTCAATCTCGGAGTATGTCAGGTCGGGCGAAATTTTCAGAAGGATGGGGCGGTAGTCGAGCTGACCACGGCGGAACTCAAAGAGTGGCTCGACAAGCTCCAATAGCTCCTCACGGGTGCGGGGTACATATTGCTTTGCCGAGGTGTTGCACGCCGCATTAATCGTGAAGTAGTCGACATACTGGTACATATTGCGGAAAACGCGCAAGTATTCGCGCGATGTTAGGCGCTTGGGTGTCGATGTGCACTTGCCTATGTTACAGCCGATTACAAGGTTGCGTGTGTGCTTGGTGCGCTGTCGGATATTGCTCAATACATACTCCAAACCACGACTCGGATAGCCCGAATTGTCGATAAACGAATTTTGCTTTTTGATACGCTTGAGTCGGGGGCGAGGAGTGCCAGGCTGAATATGTGGCATTACGGAGCCGATCTCAACAAAGCCGAAGCCCGAGGCTGCCAACTCGTCGAGGTAGTCGCCATCGGGGTCGAAGCCTGCGGCGATGCCTATGGGGTTGCGAAAATGTACGCCAAACACCTCGCGCTCAAGCTTTTGGCTGCGTGGTGCAAGGGTTGAGCGAAGCCACCATTTGCCTGGAAATATGCCCGCAAAACGGAGTAGGGCGAGGTGCAGAGAGTGCGCCATGCCCGCAGGAAACAGCCTTAGAAACCTTTGTAAAAGTGAGCGTTTCATCGCCTAAATGTAAATGTATACTTATACAAAGATACGAAATTATTTACAAAGGTGTTCTCGTTCGGGCGACTTTTTTATACCTAAAATTGGTCGATTGTGCCTATTGGGTGTGGCGGTTAGAAAAACTCCTCTCGGAAAGAGTAGCTGTTGCGCCAAGTCTCGAATATCTCAGGGTTGGCTTTAAGTCGCTGGCTCTCTTCCGAAATAGCACAATATTGGTCAATCCTCTCGCACATCTTTTCCCAACCAATAGCAAGTGGGGTAGTGGGCGTTACCTCGGCGGGATACCAATCCTTTAGCGGAAGGTCAAAGTATCGAGCCAATGAATTGATACTCATTGCTGTGGCGTTTGCCTTGCCCTGCTTTGAGTAGCCTGCAATATGGTTGGTCGCGAGCTCGGCTCGTGCCAAGACATCGCGGTCGATATTAGGCTCTGTCTCCCAAACATCGAAGAAGTAGCGATGCGAAGAATTGAACACCGCACGATTGTCGACAACGCCACCTCGCGAGGCGTTGATGATAATGGCATTTGGCTTAAGATGAGTGATGCGCTCCTCGTTGAGTAGGTGGCGTGTAGTGGAGCTGAGTGGGGTGTGGAAGGTGAGGATATCGCACATTTCGATAAGCTCTTCTAATGCCCTAAAATCACCGCCCTCACGCTCCTTACGCGGTGGGTCGCACAACAAAACTCTAAAACCCCAACGGCGAGCATACTCCTCGACAAGCGAGCCTACCGAGCCTACGCCCACGATGCCCAAGGTGTAATCCTTGGGGCGCTTACCGTCGCTAATGACGATATGTTTCAAAACAGCCGACACCCACTGCAAGACGCCACGGGCATTGCAACCACGGGCATTGCATACGGTGATGCCGTTGGCTCGACACCACTCTTGGTCGATATGGTCGAGACCTATGGTGGCGGTGGCGATAAAGCGAATCTTTGTACCTCGGAGCAATGCCTCGTTGCAACGGGTGCGGGTGCGAACAAGCAGAGCATCGCAGTCAGCGATGCGCTCGGTGGTGATGTCGTCGTCACGCATATAGACGACCTCGGCATATGGTTCGACAATACCGCGGATATAGGGTATGTCGCTATCAATGGCTACTTTCATCGTTGAAAGGGTGGTTTTGCGTTAAAATTTTCAAACAAAGATAGAACAAAAACACGAAATAATGCTTATATTTGCACGAATTTTTTTAAGTGTGTTGACTAGTCAATCACTAAATGTCGAGCAGTATGAAGACGAGTAAAATAGAGTTCAACCCCAATGGCGTTATTCCCGACAATGGCAACTACTTCGGTATGCCTGTCGAGGCTGATGATGCCGCCCTTGTGCTAATCTCGGCACCGTGGGATGCTACAACTGCCCGTCGTGATGGTAGTAGTTATGCTCCTGATGCCATTATAGAGGCCTCGCGCAAGATTGATTTCTATGAGCCAAGCGCACCCTATGCGTGGCGCAAAGGTATCGCAACGCTGCCTATTGACTACTCGATTCAAGACCTCTCGCACCGTCTGCGTAGCGATGCTCAGCGTGTGGTCAAGGTCTACGAGGAGATGGGCTTGGAGGGGTTGGATAATATCATCTACTCGCGCCGTCTGCGCCATGTCAACGAGGGCTCGTTTGCTGTCAATGAGAATATCTACCGCCAGTCGCAACACTGGTTGGAGCGCAACAAAATCGTAGGTTTGGTCGGTGGCGACCAGTCGTCGGCATACGGTCTTATGCGTGCTGTATCCGAAAAATACGATGGCGTAGGTATCCTGCATATCGACTCTATGAGCGACCTTAAGGAGGCTTATCAGGGCTTCGAGCACTCTCACGCCTCGGTGATGCACAATGTGTTGCGTGATTTCGAGGGTGTCAGCCGTGTTGTAGCGGTTGGTGTTCGTGAGTTCTCGCCTGCCGAGTGGGAGCGTGCCGAGAGTGATGAGCGCATCAAGTTCTTCACGGGTCAATATATCTGGTCGTCGCACTTCGAGGGCAAGATATGGGCGAAAATCTGCGAGGAGATTGTGGCGGAGTTGCCCGATAAGGTATATGTATCGTTGGATATTGACGGGCTAACCATCGAGTGCGCACCCCACAACTCGACACTTATCCCTGGTGGCTTGCGCTTTCCGGAGGTTGTCTACCTGCTTGGTCGCATCGTAGCAGCGGGCAAGGAGATTGTCGGCTTCGACCTTACGGAGGTGGTGCCCAATATGGAGGATAAGACCGATGCAGAGATTGCAGCGCGTATGCTCTTCAAACTTTGCAGTATGGCTTTGAAGAACTACGATTCGGAGGATGTTTTGTAACGAAAAATTTCCCTAAATTTACTTAAATATAATGTCATTTTTTACAAAATTTGGTAGAGTGAAGCGCAGCCATATTCTGTCACAGCGCGGACAGAGTTTTCTGCAAGCGCCTTGGGCAGGTGGTATTGTGCTTGTGATGTGTGTTGTTGTTGCGATGCTGTTGGCAAATCTGCCCGCAACGAGTGAGATTTACCACCATATTCTCCATATGGACCTCAGCATTATGATTGATGGTCACCTCTTCCCCGAGGGTATGACCTTCGAGAAGTTTGTCAACGATGCGTTGATGGTTATCTTCTTCTTCACTGTGGGTCTTGAGATTCGCCGAGAACTATCTGACGGACAGCTCTCTACGCCCAAGAAGGCGGTATTGCCTATCGTGGCAGCGTTGGGCGGTATGCTTGCACCTGCGGCTATCTATATGGCATTTAACTTCGGCACTGAGGTTGCCAGCGGTTGGGGTATCCCCACAGCTACGGATATCGCCTTTGCTATCGGTATTATGTCGCTCTTGGGCAACCGTGTGCCTATCTCACTTAAGGTATTCCTTACAGCGTTGGCTGTTGCCGACGACCTTGGTGCAATCATCGTTATCGCCCTCTTCTATGGTCAGACACCCAACCTCTTGTATTTGGGTATCGCTATCCTTATTATGGTGGGCATCTACTTTATGCGCCGTATGGGTGAGTTCCGCATCATTGCCTACCTCGCTCCTGCCGTTGTTGTCTGGATTCTGTTCTACTATTCGGGTGTTCACGCCACTATCGCAGGTGTTGCGATGGCGATGCTTATCCCCACAAAGCCCCGCTATAGCCACTCTTACTATCTGCATAAGTCGGAGGTTATCCAGCGCAATATCGCTGAGGCTGAGAAGATTGAGGATAAGGAGGAGCGTGAGGAGGCCTATCGCTACAACCTCAACCGTATGAAGCAGATTTCGAATGGCGCAGAGGGTATGAGCCACCGTATGGAGAACTTGTTGATGCCCTATGTCAACTTTATTATTATGCCTATCTTCGCCTTGGCAAATGCTGGCGTACATATCGAGTCGGCGGAGTATTTCAACATCTTTGAGTACTCGCCTGAGCTTGGTTCTGTAGGTATGGGTATCTTCTTTGGTCTTGTCTTTGGTAAGCCTATCGGCATCTCGCTCTTTAGCTACCTATCTATCAAGCTTGGCTTGGCTGAGAAGCCTGCGGGCGCTACCTGGCCTATGCTTATCGCTGTGGCGTGCTTGGGCGGTATCGGCTTTACGATGTCTATCTTTGTCGATAACCTCGCCTTCGATGCAGCTACCCACCTTGAGTTTATCAACAAGGGCAAGATTGCTATCCTGATGGCATCGACTATGGCGGCTGTGCTTGGCTCGTTGCTTATCCTCTTCGAGGCTCGCCGCGAACAAAAGAAAAGAAAATAAACCTCTATGAAGCAGACTCTTATCGCCGTATTTACGGCTATCATACTCTTTACATCGTGCGACCTCTTGCAGCGCAACGAGGCACCCGTAGTCGTTGAGCCACAGATGCTCAATAGCGCCGACTCGATGTCCTATGTTATGGGTCTAAATCTCGGCCTCAACCTTATTGCTGCCGACTCGATGCTCAATGCCGAGATGGTCTGTATGGGTATCCGTGATGTATATGCCAAGCAGCATAAGCTCTCGAACGAGGAGGCTCGCAACGCCTTTCTTAAGTATATGAACTGGGACAACTACGAGCGTGTTAAGGCTTTCGAGACACAGTTCCTCGCCGACCTGCGCAAGGCAGACCGTAAGTTTGTAGCTACTACATCGGGCCTTACATATAAGGTGCGTGAGTTGGGCGATATGAAGAATGTGGCTCATAGTACGCGCGATACCATCGAAGTCTGCTACCGCGTGCTTAACTCTGCAGGCGAGGTTGTAGATACCACCTACTACCATAGCGATACCTTGCGCCTTGCGCTTGGCGATATGACGCGTGGTGCTCAGGAGGCAACACGCCTTATTGGAAAGGGCGGACATATCGAGGCGTGGTTGCCCTCGACACTTGCCTTTGGCTCGGCAGGTTGCGACTCGCTTGATGTTAAGCCCAATACTATGCTCTACTACGAGATTCGCCTCTTGGAGGTTGTACCTCGCTACTCACGCAGATACTAATAAAATTATAATTCAAACACTAAATCGTATGAAAAAACTTTTGTTTGTTTTCGTTGCCGCTGCACTCGCTGTGTCGTGCGGTGGCCGTGACTACTACTTCGCAGAGGAGAAGGCTCGTACCTACACCGATGCTGAGGCGGAGTTCGATACCCTCTCTTATGCTGTGGGTATGAACCTTGGTCTTAATGTTAGCCTTAACTATGGCGAGGCAGGTATGACCCTTGAGCCTCTTAAGGAGGCTTTCATTGCCGAGATTGGCAAGTCTAATGTTGACCACGAGGCACTTGATGCTAATCGTGAGATTCTTAACACCTTTAGCAACGAGATGATGCGCCCCTATATGATGGCTAAGCGCATGGCGATGTTCACCAAGGATACCGTGAAGAAGGAGCTTCCCGCACTCTTCAATGAGGAGTATCCCGCCGAGCGTATTGCCTCTGCTCTTGGCCGTGACATGGCTCAGTATGTGCGTAACACAATGTCAGAGGTTAACCTCCACTATGTGTTCCAGGCTATGGAGGATGCTATGCTCGTTAAGGATGTTAAGGATATCGATGCAACCATGAAGCTTACTCAGGAGCAGCTTCAGCCCATCATGCAGAACTACTATGGCACCGAGCTTCCAGAGATGATTAGCCAGTTCTCTAAGGAGTGGTTGCGTGGTGTTGCTAAGAAGGGTGATGTCGAGATGCTTGTTGTCAATGCCGACACTCTCTACTATCGTATCGAGAATCCCGGTACTGAGGTTCGTGCTACCAAGGATAACGACACCGTAAGCTTCCGCTTCGAGGGCTTTACTTGTCGTGGTGTTGCCTTTGAGTCTACCGCTAAGCGTTCTGCTGATGTTCGCAAGTTTATCGACAAGGTCAAGGCTGATACCACTCTTACTGAGGAGAAGCGTGCTGAGCGTCTTGTTAAACTTGAGGAGCAGGCTGTAGCTGCCGAGCAGCCTACAATTCCTTTGCGTCAGTTCCGCGTGCCTGGCGCTATCGAGGCTATGCAGCTTATCGGCGTAGGCGGTGATATCACCGTGTGGATGCCTGCCGAGCTCGCTTATGGTGCTAGTGGCAATCGTGCTGTGCTTCCCAACGAGGCTATCGTAATGCACATCGAGCTTAAGGATGTTAAGCCTGGTCTTCAGGTTCCAGCGCCTCAGTTCAAGCCTCGCAAGCCTGTTGAGGCTCCTAAGGTAGTGCCTGCAAAGTAATTAATTTGTTGTGATAAGGGGTCTACTTCGGCCTCTCATCAGAAGCCCGAATGGGAAATACATCATAGTATGTCCCATCCGGGCTTCTTCGTGTCGAGACCAAATTAGACCCCTTCTGACAACAAATTGGGCGGAGTGCTGGCTGGAAGGTGGGGTTATTTGACCAGAGAGACCGGAGAGACCAGAGAGAGGTTGGGTATCACCGATACATATTGTCCGTGTCTTCTCTTCGGTCTTTCGGTCTCTTTGGTCTCTTCGGTCATTAATATTCCCTAAATTCTCTATTACTTGCGCCTCTTTCCTCTTTGAACTTTGCTCTTTTTTTTAAAGAAACCCTTGCGTAGTTCCAATAATTTTTTATATCTTTGTTTGATAGGAATACAACTATTTTTAAAAAATATTTAAAACTACGATAAAAGATGAACAAAGATTCACAGATTTTTGACTTGATCGCCGAGGAGCGTTCGCGTCAGACCAAGGGTATTGAGCTTATCGCTTCGGAGAACTTCGTGAGCGATCAGGTGATGGCAGCTATGGGTTCGGTATGTACCAACAAGTACGCTGAGGGTTATCCCGCAGCACGCTACTATGGCGGTTGCGAGGTGGTAGATAAGATTGAGAACCTCGCTATCGAGCGCCTCTGCAAGATCTATGACGCTGAGTATGCCAATGTTCAGCCCCACTCTGGCGCACAGGCAAATATGGCAGTCTTCTTCGCTTGCCTCAAGCCCGGCGACACCTTTATGGGTCTCGACCTCTCGCACGGTGGTCACCTCTCACACGGTTCACCCGTAAATATGTCGGGTCAGTACTTCAAGGCCGTAGGCTACAAGCTCAAGGAGGAGACTGGCAATATCGACTACGACGAGATGGAGGCATTGGCATTGGAGCACAAGCCCAAGCTTATCATCGGTGGTGCTTCGGCATTCTCTCGTGAGTGGGACTACAAGCGTATGCGCGAGATTGCCGACAAGGTTGGCGCTCTCTTGCTCGTTGATATGGCTCATACCGCAGGTCTTATCGCTGCTGGCTTGTTGGATAACCCCGTTAAGTATGCACATATCGTAACCTCTACCACCCACAAGACCCTCCGTGGTCCTCGTGGCGGTATCATCCTTATGGGTAAGGATTTCGACAATCCTTGGGGCTACACCACACCTAAGGGCGTAGTGAAGAAGATGTCGCAAATCTTGAACTCGGCTGTATTCCCCGGTATCCAGGGCGGTCCCCTCGAGCATGTTATCGCAGCTAAGGCTGTTGCCTTTGGCGAGGCTCTCACCCCAGAGTACAAGGAGTACCAGCAGCAGGTAGTGAAGAATGCCAAGGCGTTGGCTGAGGCTCTCACCAAGCGTGGCTATAAGATTGTATCTGGCGGTACCGACAACCACCTTATGTTGGTTGACCTCCGCACCAAGTTCCCCGAGCTTACAGGTAAGCTTGCCGAGAAGTGCCTTGTAGCCGCCGACATCACCACCAACAAGAATATGGTGCCCTTCGACTCGCGTACCCCCTTCACCACATCGGGTCTTCGCTTCGGTACTCCCGCAATCACCACCCGTGGTCTCAAGGAGGATAAGATGGACTACATCGCAGAGCTTATCGACCGCGTATTGTGCGACCCCGAGAACGAGGAGAATATCGCAGCTGTTCGTAAGGATGTGAATGCGTTGATGAATAATTATCCCCTCTTCGCATGGTAAAATTCTTGTGATAAGGGGCATCCTTCGAATTATCCTAAAAAGTGCCGTCAATGAGCAGTACGCCCAAGTACAGCCCATCGACGGCATTTTCACGATAATCCAAATTATGCCCCTTCTGACAAGAATTTTGGCTGAGTGCCGCTATCGAAGCTACTCTTTATCGGCGCCAAATCTAACACCTTTTGACGCTAAATTAGGGTAGTGCTATCCGTAGCATCAGCGCCACATTAGCACCACTCTGACAAGAATTTTTGGTCGTGCTGCTCTGAAAGTAATTTATAGCTAATTGCTCATTTCTCTTTTATAAAGCAAAGGCTACCCATCGCAAAATGGGTAGCCTTTGTTTTATGCCGACACCTCTATAGCGTTGCGCTGAGGTGCGAGTCTTAGCGCAACGACTATAGCGGAGCGTTCGCTACTACTATATCGGCTTGATATGCTCGTGTGAGTAGCGGTTTTTGAACTCACGATGTTGCTTGATGCGTCGTCGCGACTCCACAAAACCTATGAATGTTGCAATGCTCACGATAAGGAGTATCGCAGCCCACAGGAACTCTCCAATAGCAGCCATAATGAAAGTTGCAGGTGTGGCAACAACTACTGCCACAAAGCATAAAACAAGCATAATACGGTAGTTGCGAATCATAGTTAACTATTATAATTTGTTAATTGTTACACCATCACCGATTGTAAGCCAATCCCAATTAGCAGTCCAAGAGGAATTATTGCTAATGCTTACACCATTGTCGAATGTACCACCAGTAATCTCAGCCTTCATATTCGAAACATCTGTGCTGAAGTTCAAAAGACGAACATTTGCCTTACCTACGGTAGAGGTAAATGTACCGCCAGTAATGTTCAATCGACCATAACCTGCTTGGTTAGAAGAGGGATTCTGGAATGATATACGGTTGATGATATTACCACCAGAGATATTTACGGTAGTAGCTACAGTTGTGCTGTTGCAGAACATACGGATACAATCGTAGTTTACACTCTTTACAGTACCGCCCTTGATATTGGTAACAGAACCCTGATATACATCAATAGCGTGGGGATAGCCATAAGTCATCACATTGTCGCTTGAGATGTTCTCAATAATACCAGACTCAATGGTCAATGTACCATTGTTGCTAATGGTGTTAGATGCATAATTGAGATCTGCGGTATATACCGTGGTATCGGCATAGCTAACCTTACCGCCACCTACGCTATCCTTAATAGTAAGAGTACCCTTATTCTCAATCATCGCATAAGCAGTAGTCTGTGCCTTCTCCTGGCTGATAGTCTTGCCGTTAAGGTCAATAATAATCTCCTTATCTGCAGGGATAACAACTGACTCCTCAACTACTGTATTTTTTATAAGTGTGATGGTGTTGCCATTCTTTGCGAGTTCTATAGCATCGGCGAGAGATTCAAAGCCATAATAGTTATCCGATCCCTCGAATGTAATAACAGCATTGATTACAGTAACATCATCTGTTGAACCATTTATAGTTACAGTACCATCATCTGCGCCATTTCTACCCTTCGTAGAGTCTGAGCCCTCTGTTACATTGATGGTGCAGTTTGTAGCGATGATAGAGCCACCAATTCCGTCCTTATTCAGACATAGCGCTGCATAAGACTCGCCTGCTGTTGAGTTATTGTCGTTGCAATTAACTGTTGAATTGTCAATTGTAACTTTGGCACCTAAACCCGATACATTGATAGTATTAAGACCAGTAAAGGTAGAATCGTTGATAGTAACAACTGCGTTAGGTGCGCTCGATGCTACATTTACGGTGTATTTAGATGCGGTTGCAGTTACACCCTCGATAGTAATATTGGTGCTCTTCTGAATGATATTGATGGCACGCTCGCCACTTGCCTCGATAGTGAGGTTCTTGATGGTAGCACCATCAGCACCGCTAAGATTGATTGCACGACCTGCCGAAGAGGTAAGGGTCTTGCCATTACCATCGATAGTAGCACTGCCACTAACAACGATAATCTCGTTTGTCGAGATATTCTCGGTAAGCTTAACGCTACCACCCTGTGCAAGAACGCTCTTAAGCTCGTCGTAAGATGCTACGCAAACGGTCTTACCTGCAATCTCGGTAGCTGAAACAACCTCATAAACACCCTCCGAAACCTCAACAGAGTAGTAGCCCTCGGCTACGAAGTTTGTACCTTTGCCCTCTGCACTGTTGTTTGCAGGGTCGAAGTTATAGAACTCGCCACCATTTACTACAATAGATGCTGTAGTATTATTTGCATCACGGAGATTGAGCAAGAACTTGTGTCCCTCCTCGTTGATGCCAGTATATTGGAATTTACCACCATTAATTGTAATGGTAGCGTTGTC
>RHMF01000806.1_pt1 | contig 14245 bp, 6 predicted proteins | sample 5365151 | NCBI WGS metagenome assembly RHMF01 (sample SAMN10266501, study PRJNA497801) | feces metagenome | isolation source: feces | host: Bos taurus | place: China: Prairie of Fairy Mountain | collected 2017-08-14 | reverse complement strand
GGGGTTGAACTCGCGCAATTCGTCGATGGTGCGGAACAGGCTGTTGATGCCTGTGCCTTTGAGTGGGGGGAGCACCTCGAAGGAGAATGCAGTGCCGTTGCCGGAGGTTATGGAGTCAATGACGTTCATAGGTTGTTTTTTTGAATTATGAGTTCTAGACTTTGCAAAGGTAGTTATTTTTTTTCTTATAGTTACAGGTTATAGGTTGATAGATTGTGGGTATGGATGAAAATTCTGAGTATTGTACGTATATTAAGAAAAATAGTTTTAACTTTGCTCCCGTAAACTGCCTATGCAGTGGAATATTAACTAAAACCATGATAAAAAACGTATGAAGAAAAAGATTTACCTGTTTGTTTTGTCTGTTTTGAGTGCTTGCGGCCTATATGCTCAGTATGTGGCCCCCTCGGAAGGTGTTTTCCGCATTGTCAGTGTGGAGTATGATGCGGCACTTACGGAAGACTTCGTCAACGGTACGCTCCACTGCTCGGCTGTAGGCGGTGATGACGCTTATGAACAGATGTGGAAACTTATTCCTAACGGAAACAACTATTACATTCAGAATGTATTTACCGGACGCTATGTACAGACGGGCAACTCGGGTACAGAGGTGCCCTATTGGACTGGTGCCAGTGGCAAGGCCTTCAATATTGTGAAGAGCAGCAATTGGGACGGTTACAATATCTGGGATACGGGTTTGGGCTCTGGACAGGGCTTGCACAGTAAGGGTGGCGATGGTAATGTAGTGCGCTGGTGGTCAGAGACCTCGAAGGCTGCTTCGGAATGGCAGTTTGTAAGCGTTGACGTTACCGATGAGCAGATAGCTGCCGCTCAGGCTGCATTTGCCGAGTTTGCCACCGTACAGGAAAACAGCGCTGCTTACGAGACTGCATTGGCAGGCGTGTTTGAAGATGCTGCCTGCACCGTGCTCAAGGCTCAGTATGCAGCAATGAGCGATGAGGCATTGCGCACTGCGCTTGCCGCGATGAATCTTCCCGCTGCACTCGTGGAGATGGCAGTGAAGGTGAAGAACGACAATTGGGGTGAACCCAACGAGAAGGAGTCAAAGCCTGCATGGGACAGTGAGTATGCCAAGAAGTTCCGTGTGCAGCTCGTCGAACCTCATAGTATAGCCGGTGAGATTACCTCGTGGTTTGGCTACAATGCCCATTCCAATATGGACAATCCTGTAGGTATCTATGTGAACAAGTTGCAGGTGGCCTATATCATGGTCGAAGGTGAGATTGCCGAAGGTGCTGAGCTGTGGGTGACCTATATCACCGGGCACAGCAAGATGCCCAACTACAATAACGGCTATCCTAATGGCGTACGCCTCAAGACCGGCCTCAACGTAGTTCCTTTTGGCACTGATGGCAGTACTCTCTATTTCAATTACTTGGTGCATACTTATAATGGGGCTACGAAGACCTTCCCTCATAAGCTGAGCGAGTATGACGACCTGAAGATTCACGTCGAGGGCGGCTACATCAACGGTTACTACAATGCCCATGGCGATGCACTCTACAAAGCCGATACAGATGCCGACTGGGTGTACTATGAGGAGCGTGCCAATATGCGAAATATCACCATCCTAGGTCGTCATCAGGTGCTTCAGTTTGAACTCAATGATGTGACTATCACCGAAGACAACGGCAACACATGGACCGAGAAAGGTTTGGCCAAGCTCTTCCCCGATATGCTGCCTACAAGTCTGCCCGAGAACCAGCGCATCAACACTATTGTGGAGGCGTGGGACCGCATCATGCTCTCTGAGATGATGACACTCGGTGTGGTAAGTAAGGAGGTTGTTGACTCAATGAACCAACTCTATCCCCGTTGGGATGCCAAGCGGGAAAACAGAGCCGAGATTTACAACTACGATGGTTATGCCGAGTATTGCGACGGCCGCGACTATGGTGAATACTACAACCACCGCGGACTGGCATTTGGTACGGTGACAGGCTATATGTATGGCAGTTGGGACCACTGCGGATACCATATCAACACCACTCCCAGTATCCTTACCGCTATCGCTACCGAGGCTGGAGCCACATGGGGCCCCGGTCATGAGATTGGTCACCAGCATCAGGGACTCTTCACGGTGAACGGACTCACCGAGGTAACCAACAACCTCTTCTCCAACATCGCCGTATGGTATATGGGTATGGGCACCTCACGTATGAACGGTACCGAGGGTAATCTTGCTCATGTGTATGATAACTTTAAGGCTGGGGGCGACTTCTTCGGTAACAACATCTGGGCACTTACCCACATGTACTACCGCATGTGGCTCTACTATCACTTGGCTGGAAACAACACCCAGTTCTATCCCCGCCTGTTTGAGCTTCTGCGCAACAATCCTATCCAAAAGACTGGATACTACCAGGCAGGCAAGACCAGCATCCTGCACTTCTATCAGTTGTGCTGCGAGGCTGCTCAAGAAGATCTCACCGAGTTCTTCCGTGCTCACGGTTTCTTCTGCGTGATGAGCAATCGTTTGGTAGGCGACTATTCAAACTCAGAGTACACCCAATCTCAGGCCGATATTGATGCGGCCATCGCTGCAGTTAAGGCCAAAGGTTACCCGGTAAACAATAAGGTGCTTTTTATCAACGACTGTACCCCAGACACCACCTATAGCCACGATGGTAAAACCCAACGCAGCTATTGGGATGGTAACGTTACCACCAATGGCAGCAATGCCGAAATAGGCAGCTACGTGGATTTCCTTGCCAAGGATTCCCTGACAGGAAATTACCTCTATAATATAACCGACCTCAAGGTGAAGATCGAGGGAGGCGACGGCGCTCTTGGCTTTGCTGTATATGGTAAAGATGGCGAGATATTGGCCTTCTCCAGTCATCACTCGTTCGTAATCAACGAAGATGTGGAAAGTTTGATACGTAGTGATGAAGCCACTATCGTGGCAGTTACAGCAGCGGGCGACGACGTTAAGATAATGTCCAAAGCTGAGGGCGGTTCTGAGGAAGAGCAGCTGCAAGTGCTGAAGACCTCGCTTGCTGCAGCCAACAGCGCCCTCAAGCTGGCCGATGCCCAGGGCATCAATGTGGGATACTACAAGCCCGAGGCCTTGGTGGCTCTGCAGACTCTCGTTGATGCAGCCGAAGCTGCAAGAGACAATAAAGACACTTCGGTGCACTCATACGGCGAGTGGGCCATGCTGCTCAACCAGATGGTGCTTGCGCTCTCCGAGAATGCCGCAGCCAAGGTGCCAATCTATGAGGGCGACTACTACGCATTGAGCAGCATCCGTCACAAGAATACCTCGTTGGAGCACTCGAGCGCAGGTCTTAAGGTGACTTTCTCGGCTCCTGATGCGAATGCCAAGAAGCAGTGGGTGTTTGTCGCTGCCGAAACGGAGAACCGGTACTATGTTCAGAACGTATCTACAGGTTTCTTTATCTCTTCCGCTTCGGAGAATATCCGTGTGAAGGCCGAGGCTGCGGATACGAAAGATGCTATTGCTTTCAACCTGATAGAGGCTGAACCCGCACGTTTCCTCCTCCAGAGCGCTGCAAACACTGCGCTATACCTCACCTGCGATGGCAGCAAGAACGTAATTGCTGCTCGCGACAACTCTACGAATGCTCAATGGACTCTCGCTTCTGTGGTCGACAATCATAGCGAAGCCATGAAGGCAAAGCTCGAGATGCTGCTCGGCATGGTGGCAAGCACATTGGATGAACTCGTTGAGGCTACAGAGCCTGAGCTGAAGTTCTATGCTGATGTTACCGTGCTCGACGAACAACTTCCCGTTTACGTAGCTGCTCTGCAAGAAGCCTATGCAGCAGCGGGCAAGGCCATCGAAGAGGGCTATGCCTATCTCGAAACGGTCTATGCAGTGCTCGAGGCTGCCCACAATCAAGTGAAGGTTGCCTATCAGAAGGCGCTCTCACTGCCTGAGGCCTCTGAAGGTAGCGAGGTTATGTGCTACTATCTGCAGTGTCTCGATACCGAGGCTTATGCCTACCATTTTGAGGGAGCAGGCCGCTACAATGGCGCTATCCGCACAGGTGCGCTCGTCGATGCTGCGGACCGCGACTTCTGGTTCTACCTCCGTGCAGGCGAGTCCGAGGGGCAATACTACATTTACAATTGGCAGACAGGAAAGGCTATTGGTACCAATGGCCGTTATCTCTATGTGAACGGCACGGCTGACTCGGTAGCCTATACCATCAGCATCGCTGAAGAATCATACGGCTTCATTATTGGCACGACGGATGGTGTTTGGGGCGTGCAGGCAGCAGCCAACGGCTATGCCCAGTTCACTTCATCCCCCGCCATGTGGAAGTTTGTACCCATAGGCAAATATGATACTACGGGCATTGCTCCCGTACTCCCCGCCGCTTCCAGCGATGTTTATTATGACCTTCTGGGCCGTCCCGTCAAGAATCCTACAGCAGGCATCTACATCTGCAACGGACGTAAAGTGGTGATTCAGTAGGCGCAGCCACCTTGCAGTAGGCGTTTTGCTTGAAAATGTGCATGGGATGCAGCATCGCAACGAATAGGGCGGTGCTGCATCCTTTTTGCGTACCTTTGCGTTCTATTATTTTTTGTATAACCTACTAAATATTGTGGACGCTATGGATTTTATTAAAATGGTGAAGGCTGCCATGGCCGAGAAATTGGCATTAGGTAAGTATAAGACGGCAGAGGCATATAAACAGGCATATAGGGCATTGAGAGACTTTGTTGCAGTTCCCGATGGGAGCGATACTTTGGACATCCGCCGTGTCGACTCCTGCTTTGTGATGCGCTACGAGCGTTTCTTGCTTTGCGAACGTCGGATATCCCGCAACTCCTCGTCGGCTTACATACGGCCCTTGCGAGCCGTCTACAACCAAGCAGTGTGCTCGGGGCGCTGTGCTGATAAGCATCCCTTCGTTGGTGTCTATATGGGTGTTGACAAGACGAGCAAGCGGGCGGTATGTCGCACTACTATTACGCGACTTATCAAAATCGACCTCTCGCGGTATCCTTCCTTGGACTTTAGTCGAGACCTGTTTCTCTTTTCTTTCTATACACGAGGCATGGCTTTTGTTGATATAGCCAAGCTGACACACGACAACATTCGCTCTCACCGCATAGAATATAGGCGCAGTAAGACCAATCAATATCTTTCAATCAAGATAGAGCAGCCTGTGCAGTACCTTATTGACAAATACTATTGTGTGGGGCGTAAGCATCTCTTCCCCATAATGTCTGCCGATAGTTTCGACCAACATCAGTATGATAGCGCTTTGCGTCTTCATAATCAACACTTGCGTCGTCTCAGTGAAATGTTGTCGCTCAGTGTTCCCCTATCTTCCTATGTGGCGCGTCATAGCTGGGCTACTCAGGCGCACAATCATCATGTGCCTACTAAAGTTATTAGCGAGTCATTGGGACACACTAAGGAGGAGACTACTGTTATCTATTTGGCTTCATTCGAGCATGACGAGCTTGATCGTGCCAATCATCGGGTACTTGCCGATTATCATTTACCGATACAGGAAGTGTTATCAAGATCTACAGGGTATGGTAGTCGAGCCAAAGGTAAGTAGTCCGCCTACAGCCCTTTAACTATCGTTATTTTGTTAATACGGCAGGTTGTCTTGCTTGCAGTGAATCAGGAAATTAAGGGCGAAAAAACATTCCACTTCTTCGCAAGAGGTGGAATACAATTTGTCTGCAAATGTAAGACTATTTTCATTTCCAACCAATTTTTTTTGTAAAAAAGTGCATAAAAACTCAAAGAAAAGGCTCAGAAGGCCTTTTTTTACTTATAGGAGTACCATATCTATGGAATTATTATGGTAGCCACTTGCGAATAGTTGTTTCCATTACCCCCTTCTGATAATCAGATTTTCTTGTTTCTGATGGTTGTTTACTGCTTGATTATTATCTGGTTGTGGGTAAATGTCCACCTCTTGCGAAGAAGTGGAAAAACAGAAGAAGTGGAAGCCTATGATATTGGAGAATTGGAAAATAGGATAGGGACATTCTTGTAGTGGAGAATGTGCCTTTGATGTGCCAGGTATAAGATAATAAGAACAATAAATAAGATGTATTAACCCATAAAACAAATTTATAGTAAGAAACAGGAAACCCTTCAAATATCGCAATCCGCAGAGAGTAGCTCTCTGCCTTGCAATAAAGATGTACAGAACGACGTGTGAGACGATAAATTCAAACCATTTATTTATAAATAATTATTTTTTTCAATTATCTAAAATTTTAGTTATGAACAAAAAGTTTTTAAGTGCAATCATGTTTGGAGCGTTGATGACCGCTTCAACAGGTGTGTTTGTATCTTGCGAAGACTACGGCGATGATATCGCTCATTTGCAGGAACAAATTGACCAGAATGCAGCCGCCTCAACGAGTGCACTCGCTGAGCAGGTTGCTGCTCTTGAAGCACAGCTCTCAACCTTGAAAGCGGCTCAGGAGAACCTAACGCAGCAGCTTGCTGATGCTAAGGCTGAGGCTGCTGCTGCTACCAACAATGCTTTGGCTGCCGCTCAGGCTGCCGCTACCGCTGCAGAGAAAGCTCAGAGTGGTGCAGATGAGGCTAAGGCTGCTGCCGCTACAGCTCAGGCTGCAGCTGATAAGGCTAACGATGCTTTGGCTGCAGCTCTCGTACGTGTAGCTACATTGGAGACCAAGGTGGCTAACCTCGAAAGTGTAGTAGCTGACCTTACTGCTGCAAAGAACGAACTCAGCAATAAGATTAATGAGTTGCAGACTCTGACCAACGAGTTGAAGAATTCGACTGCAACCAACTCTGCTCAGATTGCTGACCTCGTAGCTAAAACTACTGCGTTGAATACTCAAATTGCAGAGGTTTCTGCTAGCCTTGGTGCACGTATCGATGCTGTCAATGCAGAGTTGAACAATATTAAGAACCTTTATGCTACAAAGGATGAGTTGAAAGCTCAGGCTAACGAGTTGGCAAAGAAGGATGCTGAACTTCAGGCTCAGATTTCTACCAACCTCAAGGCTATCGAACTTATTCAGGCTTCTGTAGCTACTATCAATGAGAAACTGGCAGAGCTTGCAGCTGCCGACCAGGCTCTTGCTGCTAAGTACGATGCTATTAAGGAGGCAATGGATGCTAAGTTCGCTGCTGTAAGCGCAGAGTTGGCTACCATCTCTAGCAACTTGGCCGTGGCTCAGACAAATATAGCAGCTCTTCAGGAAGCTGTGAAGACTTTGAGCGCTCAGTATGCTGCTCTTGAGACCTCTAAGGCAAGCAAGGCAGAGTTGGCAGAGGTGAAGGCTTCTCTCGAGGCTTTGATTGCCAGCTTGAGCGAGCGCGTTAAGGCTCTTGAGGCAAACGTGACAGCTAATACTGCTGCAATCAGTGCTAACAAGGATGCGATTAATGCACTCATTGTTAAGGTTGAGAAGTTGACAGACCGCGTTACTGCTCTTGAGACCAAGGCTGCTGAACTGGAGAATCTGATTAATACAAATAAAGAAGCTTCAGATAAGGCCGACGCTCAGCTTCAGGCTAATATCGATAAGCTGAATGAGGAACTCTCTGCCGAGATTACTGCTCTTCAGGCTGACCTCGACAAGCAAGTTGCTGAAATCCGTACAGAGTTGACTGTTGCTGTAGCTGACCTCCAGAAGCAAATTGATGCAAATGCTAAGGCTATTGCTGACAATAAGAAGGAACTGGAAGAGGAAATGGCCGCAATGGAAGCAACGCTGAAAGCTGAGGATGAGAAGCTCCAGAACCAGATTGATGCTCACGAAGCTGCGTACTTGGCACTCGTTGGTCGTATGGTAATAGCTGAGGCTGAAATTGATTCTCTTTCTGCTGTTGTCGCTGGTGTTGAGGCTGACCTCGCTGCTAAATATACTGAGCTTCTTGATATGGTTAAGGTAGAGGAAGCTGCTAGAATTGCAGCTATCAACGCTCTGGCTGCAGACATGAACGAACTCTACAATGCTAACCTTGCGAAGATTAATGAAAACGTTGCAGCTATTGCTGGTAACGCAACTAAAATTAGTGCAAATGAAGCTGCTATCGCTGCTAACAACGCTAAAATTGATGGAATCAATGCAACTATCGAAGAGTTGTGGGCAAACTTTGATAACTACTTTACAAAGACTGAAGTGGAGGATGTTGTTGATAAGGTTGTTCAAGATCAGGCTGACGCTACTCATAAGGAGATGATGGCACAGTTTGCTATCTATGCTCAGAAGCTGACAGATGTTGAACTTGAGTTGACAGACCTTATTGGTCAGACCGAAGAGGAATTGCGCGCTCTTATTGAGGACCATGTATGGCGCTTGAAGGATGCTATTGCTAAAGCTGAGGCTAACATTAAGACCTTGTTGGATTGGAAGGCTGAACACACTGCAGAATATGTTAAGTATCAGGAAACAATCAATGCTCAGGTTGCTGATATTCAGGCTGGCTTGGAAGAACTTCAGGCAACTCTGGCTGACAATGTGAATGCTTTGTTGAGCCGTCTCCAGAGTGTTGTATTCATTCCTCAGTTTATGGATGAAAACAAGGTCGTGGTTACTCCTATCTATGTTTATACTGAACCGACATACCAAAGCGATGGCACTCCCATGGAGGTTCCTGCTATCTTTAAGATGAACTTCCGTGTTAAACCTGCTGAATTGGTTGATGACCTTATCGCTGTGTTTGAGGCTGATCCTACCGCCGTTAAGATTTATGTTGAAGAGGCTATTAAGATTACTCGTGCAGCAAATAAGGAATCTGTAGTAGTAACAGATATTGTGCAGGATGAGAACGATGCAGAGGTTATCACAGTAACAGCTACTGCTCCTCGCTTGAGCAGCTTTGAAGATGAATTTAATAGTGAGAAGTATTTCCCCGCAACTTTGGCAATCACTGCAGAAAACTCTCTGTCTGACTTTACAACTGAGTACTTCAACTTGGTTGAGAGAGAAATCGGTGAAGACCTTCTTCCTGGTGAATTAACAATTAAGGAGGGTGTAACACTTGAAATTCCTTATGTTGATATTGACGCTAACAGAAATGTGCTTGACGAGGTTGTAGTTACCTATGACGAGGCAATCAGTGAAGTTTATGGTCAGGATTTGTTCCTCTTTGGTGGCATTCAAGAAGTAGATGGTGAAAGCGCTCCAGTAGCATTGACTGATGATTTCGTTGCTTGGGCTGCAGAACAAGGCTTTGCTCTTAATGATGGTCTTCTCTCAGCAGCTACTGTTAATGGTGTAGCAATGCATCGTTGCATTGGTAATGAACTTACTTTGATTGTTGCTGACGCTACTTATGGCTATGATAAAGATGGCTTCCCCAATGTCTCATATGAAGTAACATATGTACTTACACCTGCTGCTGCTGATGAAACAATTGAATTTGAAACTGTTGCAAAGACTTGGGCTGGCCCTGAAGATTCAGAAGCATTCACACTTTCTGCTACAGCTGACCTCGTAGACTTTACCGTTGAGGGTGTTACTGTTGCTACAAAGGCAGAACTTCTTGCAGAACTGAATGGTCTTCCTATGGACAAATTTACATGGACTAACACTGCTGTATGTGGTGACTTCTATCTTTCTTATGATGAGACCAATGCAACAGTGACAATCACCTACAAATTCGCTGCAGGTACAGACTATAATACTGAGGGTGAAATTGAATTCGCAGCTGAGACTAAATATGGTAAAGTGAACTTCAAGGGCGCTATTGATTTGTCTTATCCTGAAGCTTCTGACTTCTTGGCGCACGAGCCTCGCTTCAATGCTAATGGTGACTTCATCGTAGAGGCCGGTAACCAGGTGCTGATTACGGGTTATCGCGATGGTTTGGTTGGTAGCTCATTGCCCGCAGCCTACACTAACTATGCTGCGAATACAGAGGCTGGTGCTACATATACATTCTCATATGCTGGCGCTGATGATACTGAGATTAAGCTTGGCGCCGAGGATTACCTCACTATTCTTTCTGAACTCGCTAATGAGGAAGGTGTTGAGATTACTGCTACTGTAACTATCGATGGTCATGTAGTTGCTACAGAAACCTATGGCATTGACGTATTGTATCCTGTAGAGGGACGTAACTTGAAACTCAATGGCGCTTCTATTAGTGACAATAAGCAGACAATCGATGCTGCTACACTTTATGGTGAGCAGACTGTATCTGTAATCCAAAACGTATACCTTGATGACCGTTACAACAATGTACTGGTTAAGAATGGTGAGTTCGTACAACGTGATGGCGATCCTGACAAGAATGCTGCAGTTTGGGGTATTACAGGTCTTACCTATAAAATGAAGAGTGCTTGGACTGAAACATCTCAGCAGTCTGTAACTTCCGTTTCAGTAGATGAAGATGGCAATTTGAGCATTGTTGACCCCAACCTCGCGGAAAATGTCATAGTAGAAATAGAGGTGATGACTGAGGGTTATACCTATGGTGTTGTTAGTGGTACCTTTAAGGTTCTCATTGAGAAGACCTACGGTGAGTATCCCGCAAACTAATCTTAACGGTTGATTAAAGAGTGGTGTGCTTCGGCACACCCTCTTTTACCCGAAAATCGAGGAGGAAGAGAACATTGGGTTTTCCTCCTGCTCGATTTCTTCATAGAAACATACTTTTTCATAGGTCTAATAAATACAATTTGTTAGTAATTAGTTAAACTGTTAGTAAATAAGTTGATGACTAACTATTTTTTGTAAAACATTTCCCCTTTTTGTGTTTTGATATCGTCTGTATAATTTTTTGCGGTATACGAATGGATATCAACATACAATATTTAGTGATTCCGCACTTGCGAAAGACCGGAAAAACGTAGCAGTTATTACCTGCGAAGGCTGTAACTGCTTTTTTAGTTTATTCATTAAAAATATATAGAAACGATGAAAACAAAATCTTTAATAGCTACATTGATGCTTTTGGGTATCTCTGGCAGCATTCAGGCACAGGAGCCTAAAGGCGTGCTTGTAGAGGAGGCCAAGTATGAGTTTAAACATCACTGGTTTCTCCAAGGTGGTGCCGGTGTAGGCTATACTATTGGTGAGACCCAGCAGAGCTGGGACCTCTTCTCTCCTGCTGCAGCTCTCAATGTGGGGTATCAGTTTACTCCCCTGTGGGCTGTGCGCTTGGGCGCCAGTGGTTGGGAAGGTCGTGGTGGTTTCCCCACAACAGTATTCCACAACTATGACTTCAATTACGTACAGGCAAACCTTGATGTGATGCTTAGCTTGAGCAACTGGTTCGGTTCGTACAACCCCGTCCGTCCCTGCAACTGGTATATCTTTGCCGGTGGCGCTTTCAACCACGCTTTTGCAAACACTGAGGCTCCCTATTTTGCCAAGAAGGAAAAGATGGAGTATCTCTGGGACGGCTGCTTGAACTCATTCGCAGGACGTGCCGGTGTGGGTCTTGATGTTCGCTTGACTGATCGTGTCGGTCTCAACTTTGAGGTAAATGCAACTGTGCTTACTGACCGCTTCAACTCTAAGCGTGCCGATAACCCTGACTTCCAGTTCAACGCTTTGGCTGGTCTGACAATCCGTCTGGGCAAGGCTTATACAAAGACAGAGCCTGTATATGTAGCTCCTGTGGTAACAGAAGAGAAGAAGCCAGAACCTGTAGCTAAGGAGGAACTCAAGCCTGTAGCTAAGGTTGAGCCTGCTATCAAGTTTGAGCCAATGACACAGAATATCTTCTTTGACCTCAACAAGTCTGTTGTTCGTGACGATCAGTCGGTAAAGATTGCAACATTGGCTGACTATCTCAAGCAGTTCCCCGAAGCCAAGGTTACTATCACAGGCTATGCCGATAAGAATACTGGCAACACGGGCATCAATGCCAAGCTGGGCGAGCAGCGTGCTGCTGCCGTAGCCGAGGCGCTCAAAGCACGTGGCATAGCAGAGAATCGCATTGCCACAGACTCTAAGGGCGATACCGTACAGCCCTTCCAGGTAAACGAAGACAACCGTGTGTCTGTGTGCGTGGTGAAGTGACGTCTGATTGTAGATTGAGTCCTTTTCGATAGTTGATTCGCGGAGCGCTATGGATTGTCCGTAGCGCTCCATATTATAAGTGAGGCCTATTCTTTATGTGTGATGAACAAATGTTTATGAAAAAACTTCTGTTGTCTTATATTTTCGTGTTGTTGTCTTTGTCGGTAAGTGCACATGACTTTGCTGTAGGGGGCGTCTATTACAATATAGTCTCTTCGGTGAACCATACTGTGGAAGTGACATTTCTGGGTCCCTATTTTGACTCTTCTGAGAACGAATACCGCGGCACTGTAACTATACCTTCTACCGTAACGTATGAAGAGGTGCAATATCGTGTGATAAACATTGGTGATGAAGCTTTTTATGATTGTACTAGTCTTACTGCTGTTGTAATCCCTGAAGGGGTAACGGGGATTGGTGCTAGCTCGTTCAGGCAATGCACTGGCCTTACATCTATTCACATACCTGAAGGGGTGCTAAGTCTAGGAGAATGGGCTTTCGGTGATTGTAGTAGCCTCGCAACAGTTACGATACTCAAAGTGTGACTGCTATCGGAGAGGGTGCCTTCTACAATTGTTCTTCCCTTAACTCCATCGCTCTCCCTAAGGCTATGACGAGTATTGGTGGTGGCGCTTTCTATAATTGTGCCGGTCTCAAGACTGTCTCTATCCCTGAGAGTGTGACACATATTAAGTATTCTACCTTCTCCAGTTGTACAGGCCTTACAGAGATTCTCCTTCCCGAAGGGTTGACCACGATAGAGAGTGGAGCTTTTCAGGGTTGCAGCAGCCTGGTATCGGCGCTTATCCCTGCTAGTGTGACCTCTATTGACTGTTCGGCGTTTCAGGGTTGCCGCAGCCTTGTCTCAATCAAGGTAGCTGCAGACAATAGTACTTATCAGTCGCCCGATGGCTGCAATGCAATCATAGAAGCAGCGACAAACTCTTTGATAATAGGGTGCAGTACAACGGTTATCCCCGAGAATGTAAAGAGTATCGGTGAGAATGCGTTTTATGATTGTGGTGGCCTCGTATCTGTGACTATTCCTGAAGGTGTGACGAGTATCGGTAGCTGGGCCTTTTATAACTGTAATAACCTGCCTTCTGTCACTATACCACAAAGTGTAGTAAGTATAGGAAGTGGTGCTTTTAACGGCTGTAGCAGTATAACCTCAATAGCTATACCCGAGAATGTGACAAATATTCAAAGTTGGACCTTCTATGACTGTGCAAGCTTGGTCTCTGTTTCTATTCCTTCGAGTGTCACAAAGATTGGGAGTAACGCTTTTTATGGATGTCACAGTTTGCAGGATTTCTTTTGTTATGCAAAAGAAGCACCTCGGGCCAGTACCAATTCGTTTAATAATTCAAGCATAGGTAAAGCCACTCTGCATATCCTGGAAAGCGTGCTCGAGACCTACAAGACGAGTATGCCTTGGAGTAAATTTGGCGCATTTGTAGGTGTTGTTGACCAGTTCCCCTACATCTCGGCTACTACGGCCACCCTCTCCGAGGGCGAGTCGATGATACTTACTGCAGCTTTTACTCCCTCAGATATGCTCGGCAATGCTGTGCTATGGAGTAGCAACAATACGGATGTAGCTACCGTAGACGATAAGGGCCTGGTCACTGCCATTGCTCCAGGTACAGCTGTTATCACTGCCCAGGCTAGCGATGATAGTGGAGTGAGTGTGTCGTGCGAGGTGACAGTAATGCCTGCAAGCTATCAGGTGACATTCATTGTGGATGGTAAGGTGTATCATACAGAATCTGTTACCTACGGTGCTGCTATCACCGTACCTGATGCGCCCACCGCCATACCTTCAGTGGTTGGGGCGCAGTGCCTGAGACAATGCCTGCAAAGGACATTACTGTCCGCGGTACCTTCACGGTAAACAAGTATCGGGTGACCTTCAAGATTGGTGATGAGGTGATAGCCACCTATACGCAAGACTACGGTTCTGCTATCACAGCTCCTGATGCTCCTGAGCGTGAGGGCCATACCTTCAGTGGTTGGGGCAATGTGGCTAAAACTGTACCTGCTTCCGATGTCACCTATGAGGGTAGCTACTCGGTGAACTCATACACCCTTACCTATACTGTGGACGGTGAGGTGGTTCGCTCAGAATCTGTCACCTATGGTGCTACTATCACCGTGCCTGATGCGCCCACCAAAGAGGGCCATACCTTCAGTGGTTGGGGCGCAGTGCCTGAGACAATGCCTGCAAAGGACATTACTGTCCGCGGTACCTTCACGGTAAACAAGT
>RHMF01000752.1_pt1 | contig 14256 bp, 8 predicted proteins | sample 5365151 | NCBI WGS metagenome assembly RHMF01 (sample SAMN10266501, study PRJNA497801) | feces metagenome | isolation source: feces | host: Bos taurus | place: China: Prairie of Fairy Mountain | collected 2017-08-14 | reverse complement strand
TTTCGTTTATTTTTAGTAATTTTGCCACTGATTTTTGTATAAAGGTCAAAGTTAACCCCACTTGTGACGGGGAATTTTAATCATCAAAAAAGCGACATGGCGCTATTCTTCCATGTGTTATTTTATGAAAGTACTCAAGTTTGGCGGAACGAGTGTCGGTTCCGTAGAAAGCATCTTAAGCCTCAAGCAGATTGTTGAGAAGGAGGCTAAAGAACAATCCCTAGTAGTAGTTGTAAGTGCCCTTGGCGGCATAACAGATAAACTTATTCAGACCAGCAAACTGGCTCTGGAGGGTAATGAGGCTTATCGTGACGAGTTTGAACGTATTGTTGACCGTCACCATAAGATGATAGACACTATTATTACAGATAAGGCTGACCGTGAGAAACTTTTCAACACAGTTGACGCGCTGTTGGAGCAGTTGCGTTCTATCTATTTCGGAGTATATCTTATCCATGATCTCTCTGAGAAGACTCAGGACGCTATAGTAGCCTATGGTGAGCGTCTGTCGTCAAACATCGTAGCAACCCTAATAAGAGGTGCTAAGTGGTTTGACTCTCGTGATTTTATTAAGACTCAGAAAAACCAGTATGGTAAGCACGCTTTAAACGTTGACTTAACCAACAAACTGGTGAAAGATACATTCAGCGAAATCCCTCGCATCTCTCTCGTGCCAGGTTTTATCTCTAAGGATGCAGAGACTGGCGAAACGACAAATCTAGGCCGTGGTGGTTCTGACTACACTGCTGCCATCATAGCTGCAGCTCTTGATGCTACGGTATTGGAGATATGGACTGATGTTGATGGTTTCATGACTGCTGATCCACGTGTTATCAGTAGTGCATATCCTATCAAGGAACTCTCTTATGTAGAGGCTATGGAGCTCTGCAATTTCGGCGCCAAGGTCATATACCCTCCAACGATTTATCCTGTATGCATCAAGAATATCCCTATTAAGGTGAAGAATACCTTCAACCCCGATGCAGAGGGAACGGTGATAAAGGAGAAGATAGAGGGCGACCACAAGCCCATCAAGGGTATTTCATCCATCAACGGAACTGCTCTCATCACCGTAACTGGTCCTTCTATGGTGGGTGTGATAGGTGTCAACCAACGCATCTTTACCACTCTGGCTGAGAGCGGAATATCTGTGTTCATGGTCTCTCAGGCTTCATCTGAGAACTCTACCTCAATAGGTGTAAGGGAGGATGATGTGGAAGAGGCTGTAAGGGTACTTAATGCTGAATTTGCTAAGGAGATAGAAACTGGTGCCATGTTCCCTATGAATGCTGAGAGTGGTCTTGCCACCATCGCCATTGTGGGTGAGAACATGAAGAGGGCACCAGGTATTGCCGGCAAACTATTTGGTACGCTCGGCCGCTCTGGTATCTCTGTCATAGCTTGTGCTCAGGGAGCATCAGAAACAAACATCTCGTTTGTTGTCAAGAGCATGTATCTGCGTAAGTCGCTCAACGTGATTCACGACTCCTTCTTCCTTTCTGAATATAAGGTGCTCAACCTCTTCATCTGTGGTGTGGGAACCGTTGGAGCCAAACTCATAGAGCAGATACGCAACCAGTATGAGACCCTCAAGAGCGAGTCACGTCTCCTGCTCAACGTGGTGGGTGTGGCATCGTCTAAGAAGGCTATATTCTCTCGCGACGGCATAGACCTCAATACTTATAAGGAGCAGTTGGCTGCCAGCGAACCTAGCGACTCTCGCAAACTCCTTCAGGGCATCATCGAGATGAATATCTTCAACTCTGTGTTTGTGGATTGTACGGCGTCTAAGGATGTGGCTATGCTCTATCAGTCTTTGCTGGAGCATAACGTAAACGTCGTGGCTGCCAATAAGATTGCTGCATCAGGCAATTATGAGTCATATCAGAAACTCAAGGATACTGCTCTAAAGACTGGTGTCAAGTTCCGCTTTGAAACTAATGTTGGTGCCGGACTGCCTATCATAGGCACTATCAACGACCTCAAGAATTCTGGCGACAAGATACTGAAGATAGAGGCTGTATTGAGTGGTACACTAAACTATATCTTTAATGCGCTTGCCGAAGACTGTCCGCTATCTCAAGCCGTTCGTCAGGCTAAGGAACTAGGATTCTCTGAGCCAGACCCACGCATAGACCTCAGCGGTATGGATGTGGTGCGTAAACTTGTCATCCTTACTCGTGAGGCGGGCTATCGCATCGAACAGACTGACGTAGAGAAGAATCTCTTTATTCCTGATGACTTCTTTGAGGGCGATGTGGAGAGTTTCTGGCAGAAACTGCCACAACTCGATGCTCAGTTTGAGGAGAATCGTAAACGTCTCAAGGCAAAGAACTGCCGTCAGCGTTTCGTGGCTAAGATGGAAGTTGTTGGCGATAAGGTTAAGGCTAGTGTCGGACTGCAGGAGATACCTCTCAACCACTCTTTCTACGAGCTCGAGGGTAGCAACAATATTGTTACACTCTCTACCGAGCGCTATAAGGAGTATCCAATGCTCATACAGGGCTTCGGCGCTGGTGCCTCAGTTACTGCTGCTGGCGTATTCGCCAACGTCCTGAGCATCGCGAATATTTAAAAGTTCAACCACCATTTCCCTCTCATCAGCGAGGAGGTGGCGCAACAATACGACTAAACAATGAAGACAATTATAATCTTGGGTGATGGCATGGCCGACAACCCAATAGAAAAATTAGGAGGCAAGACACCACTGCAGTTTGCCAAGACTCCTTATATGGATATGCTTGCCAAGAAAGGTAGAACTGGCAGACTCGTTACTGTGCCTGAAGGTTACATGCCTGGTTCAGAGGTGGCTAATACCGCTATCTTGGGCTACGACCTCGACAAGGTGTATGAGGGTCGCGGACCACTTGAGGCAGCGTCGATAGGTTACGATATGGATAGTCTGGACCTTGCCCTGCGTTGTAATATCATCTGTGTGCGTGAGGATGGCACCATCAAGACCCATAATGGTGGAAACCTGCAGACTGAGGATGCCAAACCTTTGGTAGCTCTGCTTAATGAGAAACTGGGGTCTGACAGGGTGAAATGGGTTTGTGGCATACAGTATCGTCATCTGCTCATTATCAAGGGTGGTTCCAAACACATCGTCTGTGCTCCGCCTCATGATCATCCTAACGAACAGTGGCGTCCGTTGCTCGTGAAACCTGAAGAGGGTATGGAAAACCTGCGAGAAGAGGGGAGAATGACTCCACAGGAGACTGCTGACCTGCTCAATGACCTCATTCTCAAGTCTGTTGACGTACTGGCTCAGGCTCCACTCAATATAGAACGTAAGAAGCAAGGGGCCGACCTTGCCAATATCATTTGGCCGTGGAGTGGGGGATATCGTCCTGCTATGCAGACCCTCATGGAGCAGTATCCCAAGGTAAAGACTGGTGCTGTGGTGAGTGCTGTTGACCTCATTCAGGGCATCGGCAAATATGCAGGCCTTGATATCGTTAAGGTTAAGGGTGCCACAGGGTTATGGGACACCAACTACGAGGGAAAGACGCAGGCTGCGCTTGACAATCTCAAGCATAAGGATTTCGTCTTCCTCCATGTGGAGGCAAGCGACGAGGCTGGTCATGATGGTGATATCGACCTCAAGGTTAAGACCATAGAGAATCTCGACTCCAGAATGATTGGTCCAATATACGAGGAGGTGAGCAAATGGGATGAACCAGTATGCATCGCCGTGTTACCAGACCACTACACACCAGTGGAACTGCGCGTTCATGTGGGTGAACCCGTACCTTTCATAATATATTATCCTGGTATAACCCCCGATGTGGTGCAGTCCTACGACGAATACACCTGTGTCGGTGGTGGCTATGGCGTCCTCCGTCTCCAGGAGTTTATGCAAACGCTAATGGCCCTATAATTATCAATTATCCACTGTCAATTATCAATTAACCATGCAATACTATTCAACCAACAAAAAAGCCCCTATGGCTACGCTCGAGAAGGCAGTAGTCAAGGGATTGGCAGAAGACAAAGGCCTCTATATGCCTGAGCGCATCAAGCCCCTGCCAAAAGAATTCTTTGACCGTATCGATAAGATGTCTTTCCAAGAGATAGCATACACCGTGGCTGATGCTTTCTTTGGTGAGGACGTTGATGCCGAGTCTCTGAAGAAGATAGTTTATGACACACTGGCTTTCGATTGTCCAGTGGTTAAGGTTACCGACCAGATCTATTCCCTGGAACTCTTCCACGGACCAACTCTGGCGTTTAAGGATGTCGGTGCCCGTTTTATGGCCCGTCTCTTGCAGTATTTCCTCAAGAAAGAGGGTAATGGTAGCCAGGTCAACGTGCTCGTAGCTACTTCTGGCGACACTGGTTCTGCAGTTGCCAATGGTTTCCTGGGTGTTGATGGCATACACGTCTATGTGCTCTATCCAAAGGGCAAGGTTAGTCCTATACAGGAGTGTCAGTTCACCACTCTTGGTAAGAATATCACGGCCATAGAGGTGGATGGAGTATTCGACGACTGTCAGGCACTCGTTAAGGCAGCCTTTATGGACGAAGAACTCAATAGCCATATGAAGCTTACCTCAGCCAACTCTATCAATGTGGCACGTTTCCTGCCACAGTCGTTCTATTATTTCAATGCCTATGCCCGTATGAAGGAAATGGGACTGGCAGACCAGTTGGTTATGTGTGTGCCAAGTGGCAACTTTGGCAATATATGCTCTGCGTTATTTGGTCATCAGATGGGACTCCCTATCAAGCGTTTTATAGCAGCAAATAATGCTAACGATATATTCTATAACTATCTGAAAACCGGCAAGTATAATCCAAAGCCTTCTAAGGCTACTTTAGCTAATGCTATGGATGTGGGTGACCCATCAAATTTTGCTCGCATCTATGACCTTTACAAGGGTGACCATAAACTTATTACGAGTATCATCGATGGTGCCACATATACTGATGAGAACATCAAGCAGACCATGCAGTCTTGTTATGCTGAGACCAAGTACATTCTCGATCCTCATGGTGCATGTGGCTATCAGGCTCTCAAGGACTTGCTCCAGCCAGGTGAGATAGGTGTATTCTGCGAAACGGCTCACCCTGCTAAGTTCAAGGAGAAGGTCGATGCCATCCTCTCTGCCGACGTTGACATCCCTCAGCGTCTTCAGGAGTTCATGAAGGGCACCAAGCAGAGCATCGCAATGAGTAAAGACTTTGCCGACTTCAAGGCTTATCTTCTAGGGGAATAGATAACAAGAAGAAAACAAAAAGCAGTGCCCCGGCTCTGTCGCTGGTGTAGCAATACACGAGAGGAAAGTCCGGGCAGCTCAGGGCGCCCCACTTGCGAAAATACAAGTAGTCAGTGATGATTAGCTAAGGCAGAAGAAAATAACCGCCCCTTTTTTGGGGGTAAGGGTGAGAAGGTGGTGTAAGAGACCACCAGACATTTGGTGACAAGTGTGCTGTGTCTGCTGGGGGCTGCAAGTTCAAGTATACCATCGTCATGTTAGGGCGGCCCGCCCGAAAGCTTGCTTACGATGGAGGGTAGAATGCTTAAGCCGTGTGGCAACATACGGATTAGATAAATGACAGGCGCCACCTAAGGTGGAACAGAACCCGGCTTATAGGGGCACTGCTTTTTTATTTTAAAGAACTCTTGAACCAACAATGAACTCTTCACTATGAACTTTGAATTGAAAAAATCTCTCCTCGCCCTCTGGCACGATATTGACGACAAGAGGATTATGGGTACGGCAGTCAACCTTACCTATTCCACCTTGTTGGCCTTCGTGCCCATCATGGCTGTGGTCTTCGCTATAGCACGCGGATTCGGCTATTCCATGTATATCGAAGATTGGTTTCGTGAGTCGCTAGCCTCTCAGCCTGATGCTGCCAACACCATCATTGGCTTTGTCAATTCATACCTCGTTCATACTAAGAAGGGAGTATTCCTGGGCATCGGACTGCTCTTCATGCTCTTCACTGTGCTCATGCTTATCTCCAACATTGAGCTTGCCTTCAACGATATATGGCAAGTGAAGCGCCAGCGCAGCGTCTTCCGCACCGTCACCGACTATGTCACGTTGCTCTTTTTCGTGCCTATCGTCATAGTCATCAGTTCAGGATTCAGCATCACCGTTGCAGCCGTCAATCATCATCTGAGCGATGTCACGGTCATCGGTCCTCTTATGTCATTCCTCATCGAACTCGCCCCTTACCTTATCTGGTCACTTGCCTTCACCGCCCTCTATGTATTCATGCCTAATACCAAGGTCGAGTTGCGCAGCGCCATACTCCCAGGCATCCTCGCCGGCGTGTGCATGCAGGTTTTCCAGCTCATCTATATCAACTCCCAGATATGGATATCCAATTACAATGCCATCTATGGTTCCTTTGCCATCATACCGTTCTTCCTCCTGTGGTTGCAGACCTCGTGGATTATCTGTCTGGCAGGTGCAGAACTATGTTACTGTCGTCAGAACTCCGATGATTTCTTTGCCAACTCTTTCCAGGAACTATCATTTCAGGAGAAAGAAGAATTCTCATGGGAGATTATCCAACTCATCTCACATGATTTCCGCGATGGCAATCATCCCTTGACTGATATTGAGATTAAGAAGCGTCTCAATCGTCCTATGCGTGTTGTTAAGCAGCTGCTCTACGACTTGCAGCGTATTAACTACATCGCTGAACTCACTTACGACGAGAAGGGCGACGCCCCACATTATCTCCCCGTTCAGGATATCAACAACTTCACCCGTTCCGAAATGCGTGACAAACTCGCTGCCCTTCGTCCTGAAAAGTAATTCTTGTTAAAAAATATTAAAGAGATTACTCTTTCAATCTTCAATTTTCAATATTCAATATTTTTTACTACCTTTGCACAACGTAAACACTGCGATAAGGTTTGTGGCTTTATTATATCTTCACAAAGACATGCCATGAACTGCGACAATTCACTACATTTTTATTAAGAACAACAACATTTTTATAGCTAAAAGTATATAATGGCTAACGAAGAATTAGAGAACTTGGAGACTGCTCCCAAGAAGAAACGTGGAAGACCAAGTAAGGCAGAACTTGCCGAACGTGAAAGACTGAAGAAAGAGAGCGAAGCACAGGCTGCTGCTGAGCAACAGTTGAATTTTGCACCATCTGAGTCAGAGGCTCCTGTCGCTGGCGCTGGTGAGACAGATGCTGCTGATAGCGAGAGTGGCCCTAAGCGTCGTCGCGTCCGTCGCACTAAGGCAGAGATTATAGCTGCTGCAGAAGCTGCAGCAGCAGCTTTGGTAGAGAATAACCAGAAGAAGGCCGACGTTGACCGTGCTATGGCTAATGGTGGATATACCGTGCCAGAGGCAGCGTTCGGAGTGGGAGAGAGTTCTAATGACGACGAACCCTCACTCGGACTCATGGAGCGTCTGCAGTCTAAGGTCAAGAGCAGTGCTTCCCCTGACACTGTGTGGGAAGATGCTCCAACTGATGGCACCGATTTCATCATCATCAAGGATATCCCTGTCGAAGATAATGCCGTAATACCTTATTATGACATGTTCGACAACCCTAACACGGTGGATAATCCAGCCATGAATTATGAGGACACCAGCGATACAGGTGACAGCCAGTATGACTTCTCAGATATTATCAAGGCCAACGGACTGCTTGAAATTATGCCTGATGGCTACGGCTTCCTGCGTTCCAGTGACTATAACTACCTTTCGTCACCTGATGATGTGCACCTCACCGTGCAGCAGATTCGCACCTACTTCCTTAAGACGGGTGATGTAGTGGAGTGCATGGTTCGTCCGCCTCACGGCAACGAGAAATACTTCACTATGACCTCTCTGCTCAAGGTTAACGGTCGTGATCCCCGCGATATACGTGATCGCATTTCCTTTGAGAATCTCACGCCTTTGTTCCCTGAAGAGAAGTTCAATCTCTGTGGCAATCCAAGGGCAACCAATATCTCTACCCGTATCGTAGATCTCTTCTCTCCGATAGGTAAGGGACAGCGCTCACTCATCGTCTCACAGCCTAAGACGGGTAAGACCATCCTCATGAAGGATATTGCTAACGCCATCGCGGCCAACCACCCAGAGGCATACATCATGATGCTCCTCATCGACGAGCGTCCTGAGGAGGTTACCGATATGGCGCGCACCGTCAATGCAGAGGTTATCGCCTCTACCTTCGATGAGCCAGCAGACCGTCATGTAAAGATTGCCGGATTGGTGCTTGAGAAAGCCAAGCGCCTCGTAGAGTGTGGCCATGATGTAGTTATCTTCCTCGATTCCATCACTCGTCTGGCACGTGCCTATAACACTGTGGCGCCAGCCTCAGGCAAGGTTCTCACTGGTGGTGTAGATGCCAATGCTCTGCAAAAGCCAAAGCGCTTCTTTGGTGCAGCCCGTAACATTGAGAATGGCGGTTCGCTCACTATTATCGCCACAGCCCTTACTGACACTGGCAGTAAGATGGACGAAGTAATCTTCGAGGAATTCAAGGGCACTGGCAACTCCGAGTTGCAGCTCGACCGTACGCTTGCCAACAAGCGTATCTTCCCAGCTGTCAACCTCGTTGCTTCCAGCACTCGTCGTGATGACCTGTTGCTTGATGAAACCACTATCAATCGTATGTGGATACTCCGCAAGAGCATCTCCGACATGAACTCCGTAGAGGCAATGCAGCAGATTCATAACCTTATGACGCGCACTCGCGACAATGCCGAGTTCCTCATGGCTATGAATGGTTAAATCTGGATTAAAGTTTTACTGAAATATGAAAACGGGCAGAGCATTTGTTATGATGCTTTGCCCGTTTTGCTTATTATGATGCTTTGCCCGTTTTGTATTTGTTCCACCACTTCTTGAGTTCCTGATAAGCGGAGAGTTGCTCCTTATGCTGTATGGAGGTGAAGGTGAGTGTCTCTGGTGCAGGACCATACTGGTCGGGGAAGATAATCATGAGGTTTGTGCCGTGATAATACTCGGTAATCTCCTCAGGCAGTTTTTCGATGGCAGCCTTATATGATACTGTGCCCTGACGCGCGGTTATGATTACGAGCATATGGTCGTCGGGGGTGCTGGCAGCAACGTCTCTCAGTCCTATCCACTTAGCCATTTCTATATACTCCGCCCTGACATGTGTATGGCGATGCCTAACATATTGCTGTATGAGGGCGTTGGTAGTATTGGTGGCATGGAACACAATCTTGCACTCCAGTGCTTTAGCCAATCGACACAGTCTTTCAAGCCAACGATAGAAACCTGGCTCATACTCAGCCCTTGAGGGCACGGCCACCTGTATAGCCCTGAGGGTGGAGAAGGGTTGGCCGCAACGTGCAATGATAATCTGTCGCGAGAGGTTGTTGAACACACTCTGTGCAAACTCTCCCCAGAACACTCGTTTTGAATTAGGATGCAGATGCACACCGAGTATTATTTCAGAGCAGTCATACTCTTTGAATGCATGCTTGATGCCGTTGCCTATGTTGGTGGCCAGGCGCACCTGAGTCTGTATCCTGACGTCGGCGGCATTGGCAGTCTTGGTAACATGGCGCAGCAGCTCTTGACCCTTGCGCTGGTTTACCTCAGCATCCTCATCGTCATACACCACATTGAGAGCTATGAGTCCGCGGTTGAGTTCACGGTTGCGCATCATTATAGCGAGGTGCATGAGGGTGTCGCATGTCTCAGGATATTTTACGGGGATGAGTATCTTCTCGTCGTCGAAATTGCTGTCGAGCCTGTGACGGTCAGAGAGTTTGTTCTTCTCCTCCCTGAGTACTAAGGCACGGGCGGAGTTCTCGGTGGTGATGGTTGAGATGATACAAGTGAAGAGTATCATCATAACGATACCGTTCATCATGCCATCGTCCACGATGAATCCCCCAGCGTCTGATGAAGCCATCTTAACACCAATCATAGCCATTGCAATAGAACCAGCAGCATGGGCTGAGGTGAGTCCGAACATAAGATGTCCCTCCAGCCACGACAGGCGGAACAGCAGGCATGAAACGTATGATGCGAGTGCCTTACCCAGTGTGCCTACAATGACGATAACCACGACTATGAAGAGCACATCGACCTGCATCAGAAGTCGGATATTGATGAGCATGCCTACGCCTATAAGAAAATAAGGTATGAAAAGGGCGTTGCCAATGAACTCTATGCGGTTCATCAGGGGCGACATGATGGGTATGAAACGGTTGAGTATGAGTCCGCTGATGAATGCTCCCACTACGCCCTCAATTCCTATGACTTCGCAGCAGGCGGCACTCATAAACATCATTGCCATGACGAATATATACTGCAGCACGGCGTCGCTGTATCGTCTGAGAAACCATCGTGTGAGGTGGGGTATAACGTAAAGCATAGCAGCACAATAGGCAGCGAGTTTGATGATAAACAGCGGCCAGAATGTCCATTCGCCCCCAGCGCCGTTGGCACCTGCTACTGCAGCCACTACCACCAGTGAGGTGAATAGCGAGAGCATGGAGGCTCCTACGGAGAGCGTCGTCACATGATGCTTCTGCAGACCGTAGCGTGCCACTATTGGGTAGGCTATGAGGGTGTTTGACGCCATTATACACGATAGCAGCATGGTGGCGAGCGGACTGTAACCCAGCACAGTGATGCCAGCCACATAGGTTATGGAGAAAGGAACCAGGAAGGTGAGCATACCGAATATGCCTACATGCCTGAGATGCTGCTTCAGTCCCTCAAGGTCCATCTCGAGGCCTGCAAGGAAGATGATGTAGAGCAGTCCTACACGCCCAAAGAGTTCGAATGATGAGTCACGCTCAAGGATGTTAAACCCGTAACGGCCTATGATCACACCCGCCAGCACCATTCCTATAATATGTGGAATGCGCAGTTTGCTCATCACGATTGGCGCAATGAGTATTATCATAAGCACTACGAAAAATGCTATCGTAGGACTGGTTATGGGTAGTAAGCCAGACATTTTCAACTGCAAAGGTGCAAAAAAAAACTGAAATATGCTAATGTTTGGACATTTTTTTGTACTTTTGCAAGCAAATAAGACAGAAATCAAACAGGAATAAAATAAAAAAGAAAAGATGAAAGTAGCAATTGTTGGCGCATCAGGCGCAGTAGGACAGGAATTTCTCCGTGTTCTGGATGAAAGAAATTTTCCACTTGACGAACTGGTACTCTTCGGTTCACAGCGTTCGGCTGGCACCAAGTACACCTTCCGCGGTAAGGAGATAGAGGTGAAACTCCTTCAGCATAACGACGACTTCAAGGATGTAGATATAGCATTCACATCTGCTGGTGCTGGTACCTCAAAGGAGTTCTGCGAGGACATCACCAAGTATGGTGCAGTGATGATAGACAACTCCAGCGCTTTCCGCATGGACAACGACGTGCCACTAGTGGTGCCTGAGTGTAACGCTGAGGATGCTCTGAACCGTCCACGCGGTATCATTGCCAACCCTAACTGTACTACCATCATGATGGTGACATGTCTGCAGCCACTCGAGCAACTGTCTCACATTGAGCGCATACACGTAGCCTCATACCAGTCAGCATCAGGCGCTGGTGCAGCAGCTATGGCTGAACTGCAGCAGCAGTATAAGGAACTGGCCAACGACCAGCAGCCAACCGTAAACAAGTTTGCTTACCAGCTGGCATACAACGTGATTCCTCAGATTGACGTGTTCCAGGACAATGGTTACACTAAGGAGGAGATGAAGATGTTTAACGAGACTAAGAAGATTATGCACACTGACGCCCGCTGCTCAGCTATGTGCGTTAGAATCTCTTCACTCCGCGCTCACTCTGAGGCTGTATGGATTGAGACTGAGAAGCCTATCAGCGTGGCTGATGCTCAGGAGGCACTGCGTAACGCTCAGGGTGTGACCCTCGTCGACGACCCTAAGAAGGTGGGTGCTAAGGCTAATCCTGACGCTACTAAGGAGACAATGGAAGGACTGCCTTACCCAATGCCTCTCTACACAGCAGGCAAGGACGACGTATATGTAGGTCGCGTGCGCAAGGACCTTGCAAACGACAACGGACTGACCTTCTGGCTCTCTGGTGATCAGATTAAGAAGGGTGCTGCACTTAACGCTGTGCAGATAGCCGAATATCTTATCAAGGTTGGCAATATTAAGTAAAGGATTTGGATTACAAATATCTAAATACTATAGAATATCCGGCAGATCTCCGCAAATATGGTGTAGAGGTCTTGCCGGATATTTGTCGTGAACTGCGCGACGATATAGTGAAGGAGCTGTCCGTAAACCCTGGACACCTGGCTTCCAGTCTGGGTGTGATAGAACTGACGGTGGCACTCCACTATGTGTATGACACACCCAATGACCGCATAGTGTGGGATGTAGGTCACCAGGCTTACGGCCATAAGATACTCACGGGTCGCCGTGAGACTTTCAACACAAACCGAAAGCTGGGCGGACTGCACCCGTTCCCATGTCCCTCAGAGAGCGAATACGACACATTCACCTGCGGCCATGCCTCTAACAGCATCAGTGCGGCGCTGGGTATGGCAGTAGCCGACAAACTCAAGGGCAAGGAGCGCCACGTTGTGGCTGTGATAGGCGACGGTTCCATGAGTGGCGGTCTGGCTTACGAGGGTCTTAACAACGTTTCCTCTTCACCCAACGACCTGCTGATAGTACTCAATGACAACAACATGTCCATTGACCGTAGCGTGGGAGGCATGAAGCAGTATCTGCTGTCCTTGAACACCAACGAGTCATACAACAAATGGCGTAACAACATAGCCACATGGCTGAGAAGCCGTGGATGGCTTGACGAGGCAACTCGTAAGAAGACCATCCGTCTGGGTAATGCGCTGAAGGCAGCCCTGTCGCCTCAGGCTAACGTCTTTGAGGGCATGAACGTGCGCTACTTCGGACCTGTTGACGGCAACAACGTCAAGGAGCTGGTGAGAGTGCTTCGCCAGTTGAAGGGCATGAAAGGTCCTAAGCTCTTACACATACACACCGTCAAGGGCAAGGGCTACAAGCCAGCCGAGCAGGCAGCTACGATATGGCATGCACCAGGCAAATTCGATGCAGAGACAGGCGAACGCATAGAGGAATCAAGTGACAACCTCCCACCAAAATATCAGGATGTGTTTGGCAATACCCTGCTCGAACTGGCTCAGAAGAACCCCAAGATAGTGGGTGTTACGCCAGCCATGCCTACAGGATGCTCGCTCAACATAATGATGGCAGCAATGCCTGATCGCGCCTTCGACGTGGGCATAGCCGAGGGACATGCCGTGACCTTTTCAGCTGGCATGGCTAAAGAGGGACTCATACCGTTCTGCAACATATACAGCGCATTCTCACAACGTGCCTACGACAATATAATACACGATGTGGCGATTGACAAGCTCAACATGGTGATGTGTCTGGATCGTGCAGGCATAGTGGGCGAAGACGGTGCCACACACCACGGAGCCTTCGACCTTGCAGCCCTCAGACCCATACCTAACCTCACCATCTGTGCCCCGATGAACGAGCACGAACTGCGCAAGATGATGTACACAGCCCAGTTGCCCAATCAGGGACCAGTGGTCATACGTTATCCACGCGGACGAGGCGTGAATGTTGACTGGCAGTGTCCGCTCGAGCCGTTAGAGGTGGGCAAGGGTAGGAGAGTGACACCAGAGACTCTCGACGGCAATGCACGAGAGATTGCCGTGCTCTCTATCGGCGCCATAGGCAATAACGTGCAGAAGGCACTCTCCATGCTGAGCGAGGAGACACAACGCCATGTGGTGCATTACGACATGAGATACCTCAAGCCGATAGATACCGACATACTGGACTATGTGGGACAGACCTGCCAGCACGTCATAACCGTTGAAGACGGTGTGAAGGACGGTGGACTGGGTTCTGCAGTGCTCGAATACCTGTCAGCCCATGGCATGCATCCTGAGGTAACGCGTCTCGGTATGCCTACCACCGCGTTCGTCGAGCATGGCACCGTGGCACAGTTGCAACACATGGTGGGCATAGACCCCGAAGAAATAAACTCAACTATTGAAAAGGAGCTTAGAAGTTATAGAAGTTAACGCTCTTCGAGCTTAGGAGTTATCGCTCGCTAAAGCTCGCTAAGGAGGACTCCGAGCTCTGCTCGCCTGAAGAGCTTCGCTCGAAGAAAAAGACAAATGCTCCGACTATTGTATAGTTTATGGTATTGTCCCTCTATCTCCCTCTAACTCCCTCTAACTCCCTTTAACTCCTAAAAAAAACAACTCCTTAAAAAAATGAAGATAATCATAGCAGGTGCA
>RHMF01000751.1_pt1 | contig 14262 bp, 15 predicted proteins | sample 5365151 | NCBI WGS metagenome assembly RHMF01 (sample SAMN10266501, study PRJNA497801) | feces metagenome | isolation source: feces | host: Bos taurus | place: China: Prairie of Fairy Mountain | collected 2017-08-14 | reverse complement strand
AAACCCCCTGCTCGAAAAACGCTTTACCCCACTAAAGTGTACTGTTTTTACTAGTACACCTAATACACCTAGTACACCTAATACACCTAATACACCTAGTACACCTAGTACACTGCAAGGTAAATACTATTTACATCATAAGGTAAATCACATTTACATCAAGGTAAATCACATTTACCTAGGTAAATCACATTTACATTAGGCGTAAATCTAATTTACGTCAAATTGCTGTAGAAGCGCTGAAATTTAAAGAAAAAAGCAGCACATTGCACAAATAATTTTGGCTATATATCGCCAAAAAATATGTGTTTTCTGAATTTCGTGTTGACAACAAATTGCCATTGTGATATAATATAATTACAGGGCAAGGGTAACACCGAAACCCGACAGCAACTTGAAAATAAGGTATATTACAGTCTGTATAATCTAAGGCAAATTATACTCAGAGTATAATCGGGTGTCGGCGGCATGTAGTGCTTAGAATAGCCCTTTATCCGGTATGATAAACTTTAGGTTTACACCTACAATATACCGCACATCATGAAAGTGAGGAATATCATGAACGCGAATCAGATCACGACCGTTGAAACCTTTGGCATCGAAACGCTTGACAAGGCTATCACCGATGCAGTAACTCACATGTCAGGCACAAAATCCCTTGCAATCGACTTTCTGAAAATTCAGGAGCTTGCAAGCGGTACTGACAAGCTGAAAACTTACAAATTCCCGGCGCTCATTGAGCGGATTTTCAAAGGTCAGTACGACGGTTCAACCGCGTACAAATACGCACAGTGCGCAAAAATGTTTTCCGAGCAAGTCGACATTTGGGACTTCTTTTCAATCAGCAAATTGCAGATTCTCATGAACTGCGAGAACGGCACAGCTAAGAAGGAAGACAAGAGTGCATATGACTTTCTTGTATGGTATGCTGACTCTATTAACCGCGCCAAAAATGACAAGGTGTCTGAATGGCAAGTTGAAAATGAAAAGGTACTTGCCAAAATCAAAAGTGCTGTAGACGACGAAACTGCCAATCTTTGGCGTGAAAAACTCACTCCACCGCCCGAAAGTGGTTTTGACGTCCCCGAAAAGGGCACGGACGCTTATGAGGAATATGAAGAGCTTATGTTTACAAGTGCTCGAAAAGTCCTTTCGACCGTCACAGATACCATTCTCCGTGACCTTGTAAAGGTATACCGCGGTTCTGATACGCTGGTACTCAATACCACATCGGGCAAAGCTGAAAAGGTTGAAACGTCTGACAAGCCGTCTGACAAGCCGTCTGACAAGCCTGTTGAACGCACTCCCGACGAGCTCAGACAAGACGCACACGCCGCACTGCTTGCTTATACAAGCACGTTTGACAAAGTCCCGAAAACCCTTGCAAACGCCCTCGAGCTTCTTTCCAAAGGGGGTGACAAGTAATGCTGTATGATGCAAAGTTATACAAGGCGTTGGAGGGTGATATCTCATCTGCGTATGAGTACAGTTACAGCATGGCGACTGACCCTAATTGGATGATTGACGCTAGAAAAGAGTACATTAGTGCATGCATGCAGTATCACGACGCCAAAGAGCTTTTAAAGCACCTTGAGAGCGTAATTTCCGAGACTGCCGACAGTATGGAATATATCGGCAGTAAGCTTGGCACAGCGGAACGTCTGGAAATTTTCAGAAAATACGCAAAGTAAAATTGAATAAAACTATACCAGAGGGATAAAAGCATCCCTCTGGTAAACATTGGGTTTAAACCCACTATTCCTATAGGTATTGTATCACCTATGGAAATAGTATGTTTGCCCGTAGTGTACTACTTGTAATAGTACAAATAATACTGTTGTCGCATACCGTGTCTTGTGGGTTTAAACCTACATCATCTAGTATTCAATACTAGATAATCTAGTATCTCATACTATCGATAAATCTTTATCGATAAACCCATATCAATAAATCCGTATCGATAAATTCATATCGATAAAAAATTATCGCTTTACCATAGTAAAGTGGTAACGTGTTAACACGTCACTACTTTAGCATGGTAAAACGCAACCATGCTAGCACTTTAACGTGGTAAAGCGCTACCACTTTAGTATAGTAAAGCTTAACGCTTTACCATACTAAATCACTAAAGTGCCACGGTAGGTTCAAACCTAATTTACCATAGAAAGGTAGGTGTATTTCTTTCAGATCTTTTAATTATTCATTAAAAGGGAGAACCTGCCAAACACCCCTAATGGAAAATTTTCGAGCGATTGTTTTTTTGTTAGGGTAGTAGTCACAATCGCAAAATGTTTCTGTGAAAAAAGGAGTAGACAAACATGGACGTTATGAAGTACACACTGGAAGATTTCATTAAGATGTGTGAGAATGCGGAAGCAATCTCTAGGTTTACATCTAATGAGACCGAAGCTGCTAAGGTAAGCAGAGTTCTCACAAAGGTGTCCAACACCTGCCAGACTCTCCGTGACTGCTACGCAAACTGCGGAGTTAGCCTGATCTTCGCATCGTCAAGAGGTAAAGACGAGAAGGTCCACTTGACATCATACTGCAACAGCAACTACGCGCTGACTGTTGTGATCGGCTTAATCCAGATGATTCTGTCAAAGGAAGATATCGACGTAGATGTCCTTATGGGCGAAATCAGATCCAGAATTTTTGAGGAGGACTAATATCATGAACGAACTGATGAGAATTACTGACGAGAACCCGACATACTGTTCTATGGTTGTAACCAGCCGCGAACAGCAGAAAGCGTTCTACAACGCAGTCCAGAACTGTGACAAGAAGATGAGTGACTACATCAACAAGGAGCTCACTTTCACTGACGTGTACATGGAGAAGACTGAAGTTATGGAGAAAGACGCCAAGGGCAATCCGACAGGTGTCATTCAGGATGCTGTTAAGATCGTGCTGATTCTTGAGGACGGCACTGGCGTTGTCTCCACGTCCAAGGGCATTCTGACTTCTCTTTACGCAATGTTCCGCATCTTTGGCACTCCCGATTTGTGGGAAGAGCCTATGACCGTCTGCGTTAAGCAGATAGAGACCACAAAGGGCAGAACGTTCAAGCTTGAAGTGGTCTAAGTAGGTTTACACCTAGAGGGGGAGAAATCCCCCTCTTTACTTTAAGGTGGTGATAAAATTGACAATAGAGTCAGCTCTAAGGCAAATAAATAAAAGAGTAGCTGAATATAAAGATTATTTTGGCAAGTATTCTTATGAATATGGATATGCCAAGAACCTCATAGTATCAGCTATCAAGAATTATTATGACCCAGAAGTAGTAGCTAAATATACTCCCAAAGGGATTCAGATAAGTAGGTCTAAATCTACAATCTCAGCAATACATAGCAACGAATCTCTTTCTGAAAACATTTTAGAAGTCTGGGACAAATTGAAGTCGTTCGGGACTGTTAGGACGATTTCTGAGCAATATGCAGGAATTGTTTCAAGTGTTGACCCGGATATGCAAAAGGCAGAGATTCAGGAGTTAAGTGCAGACACCGCAAAGAGCGTTTTCAACGACGACGACTACTATAGTTGGTTGCAGGGCGAAATTGATGAGGCTACAGCAGAGAACAGAGACTATTTGCAGTCAATGTTTGACAAGTTCAAAGAGGAAGCTCCCGGCGTAAAGAAAGACATAAAGTGGGAGCAGATCAAAGACATGTACAACGACTATCAAGACGAATTTGAGGATGGAGTAAGGAAGAAAGCAGGTGTCTAATGGAACACGTTTATGTAGAGAGCTTATCAAGCGTAAAAATAGCTAAGCTTATAGGTTCAAACCTACGAAACACGAAGACAACTGCCGACAAAGCCAAGAAGAATAAGTACATCGTAATTGGTGCTGGATTTGATATTGAGACTTCTACATACGAATACGACGGGAAAGAATACGCTTATTGCTATCACTGGCAATTTGGATTCGGAAAAGTAGCAATAATGGGTAGGACGCTCACTTCTATGGTAAAGTTCATGAAGATCCTTATGGAAGAAATGGGGTATCTTAGACCGGGTGCAAAGTTGATGGTATTAGATGCAAACCTAGGGTACGAATGGCAGTTCTGCAAACAGTACTGGAAGTCTCTAGGCATAACCGACATTTTTGCTAAAGAAAAGAGAGACCCCATCTATATCGAAGTGGGAAATCAAATAGTATTCAGGGAAGTCCTCGGATTATTCGGAAAATCATTAGCGCAAATCGCATCAAACTATTGTGGAATAGAGAAGTTAGTGGGAGACTTAGATCATGAAAAGCAAAGGAATTCATTGACCGAACTAACAGACGTTGAGATCGGTTATTGTGTCCGCGACGTCGAGATACTTGTCATTCTATGTGAAGTAATATTCGAGAAGTATTTTGGGAACAAGCCCGCAATGCCGTACACATCTACCGGAATAGTTAGAGCAGCGATCAAGAGGGAATTAGGTGCAAACCTAAAGAAAGAGCGTCAAAGAATAAAAGCGTTAATGCCGGAAGAATGGGAGTACCAATTATTCAGAACCAGATTGTTCAAGGGCGGAATATCCGGAAGCAATATTCTCAAGATGGACAAGGTATTGAAGAACGTAGTTGGAGCAGACATAACATCTGATTATCCGTTTCAGTTATTAACAAAGCAATTCCCTGTCGGTGGAGCAACTAGGTGTGAACCTAATAAGTTCATGACAGAGAAGATCCCGTACATAGCGTGGATAAGGTTCAAGAGGTTCAAGGCAAAGACATCACATGCTCTTATGTCAGCGCACAAGTTAATGAATCAGAAAGAAATAAAGGCGGTAATGAAAGAAAGCAGAGTGAACAAAAGCAGGAAAGAAAAAGAGAACGGATTTGAAATAATTTTCGATAACAACAGAATACAGTATATCGAGTACGCAGAGTTAATAGTAAATGACGTTGAGTTCAAAGCATTAAAGCAATCTTACAAATGGGATCATTATGAAGTATTGTCTTGTTGGGAGTTTAAGGAGGGATATGCAATGTTACCAGTTCACATAAGGAAAGTAGCAATCGAGTGGTATCTCAAAAAGGAAAATCTCAAAGCGGAATACTCTGACACTCAGGAGTATAGGGATGCTAAGGCTTTTGTAAACTCTATTTTCGGAATGATGTGTACTGCCTTGTATTTAGAAAATTTTGATTTCGTAGAGGAAACTTGCGACATAGAAGGTAACATGGATAAGACGTATGAAGAATGCTGTGAATATTTATTCTTATCCCCCTATTGGGGATTTTGGATAACGTCATACGCAAGAGCAATGTTGACAGATGTAATTTGTAAGTTTCCAACTGCAATCATTCAATATGACACAGACTCAGTATACTTTATAGACGGAACAGAAGAATCCAAAGCACTTAGAGAGTATCTGGAAAAGTTCAACGAACTGACGAGAATGAGAAATGACATAAGATTTGCTCACGATGAACGCATGCTATCATTAGGGACATGGGATTTTGACAAGCCGTTTAAAAGATTCAAGGCATTAGGTGCAAAGCGCTATATGTATGAAAAGCAAAATGGTTCAATCAAAATAGTAGTCGCGGGATGCAGAGAATCAAAAAAGTATATGCTGAAAGACGGCGAAATAGTAGGTTTTAACCTAGATGATATCAAGAACAAGAAAGCTTTCAAGGTTTCTACTGCTCAAGTTCAAAACTATTTTAACAATAAGACCGGTAATGAAGAAAAAGACATCTTCGACTTTTTTTCAGATAAAATGGTTATTGACAAAGAGTATTCCGAAAAGCTTTGTAGCTTTTACGTAGATGAATACGTTAGGTTTACATCTACTGATTACCAAGGCAACATTCAAGAAGTTGAAGTCCCGTCCTGCATCGTTCTCCGAAAGATACCGTTCAAAATGACATTAAGCCCGATACACAAGAGCTTGATGATCGCGGTTCAAAGAGAACAGAGAAACACATCAAACAGAAAGGTGTATGACATATGGCGAAAGCTCCGAAAATTAAGTACATCCAGAATGACCCAAATTTGGGCATCGACTACGACTGGGAGCTCATTGCAAGGGAATACAAAAAGTTAGGTATTCCGCCGGAGTACGATATCACAGATATCATTCCTCTAGGCAATGAAGCTCTTAAATGGTACATCCTTACTTCTGAACGTTCAGTTGGAAAGACAACAAACGTGCTCCTTATCGGAATGGTTATGCACAAACTTTATGGCACAATCACACAGTTGATTCGTCACCACATTGACAAAGCGTCTTATTACGAAACACTTTTCAATACAATCGTTGCTTACAATAAAGGACAATACATAAAAGCTCTTACTGACGGGAAGTACAACACAGTGAAGTACCATTGGAAAAATTTCTACTACGCTATCACAGACGAGAAAGGTAAGATCATAAAAAGCGAAAAACCGTTTTGTGTTTCTCTTGCCGCTGACGAGTGCTACAGCCTTTGTTCATTTTATGAAGCTCCAAAGGGAGACTGGATCATTCTCGATGAGTGTTTTAATGAAACAAACCGTCCCGAAGAATTTGTTCATTTTGTGCATCTTCATAAGACTATTGTCAGAGAAAGAATGTCTGATAAGATTATCCTGCTCGGCAATAATCTGGATATCAACAACATTTGGTATCGTCAGTTAATGATTCACAATGAAGTCCGCAAGATGGAAAAGGGGCAGTCCAGAATCGTTTACACGTCCGAGGGTATGCCAATATACGTCCATTTTATGGAGAATCGAGCACCCGAAAAGAGAAGAATTTTCAACAAAGCACATTATGGATGGAACAATCCACAGTTGAATGCAATTACAGGTAATGGTAATTGGAATGTCAGAATGTATCCGCAAACATGCCGTTTGGAAGAACGGGAACAGATGCAAAGGGGAATATTCTTCTCATATCATGATGATCTTTATCTGGAGGGGGCTTTCATAAGGTCTCGGTCAGGAGTGTACTTTGAGATTCATCCGACAAAGAGATACACGGCTGTCGATGGAGATCTATTATTTACGCTCGACTTTGCGGAAGAGCCTAACCAGATGGTATTCGGATTTGACAAGCTAAGCAAGAGACTAATGAAAATGATAGACATGAAAAGAGTAGTCTTTTCTGACAATGAAACAGGCGACTTGTTCGGAAAGTTCTACTTTGAAGCAACAGGGAGGAAGATATGAAGAATTTTTGGTGTCTGATTAAGTTCAGCGACGAGAATGATGTAGATGCAAACCTAAAGGTCAGCTTTTATTGCAGGGAAAAAGAACTCCATACGCAGGTAATGATTTATGTAGAGCGTTTACGAGAGAGCAATGAGTTCTTCAAGAATCTGTACTATGATGGATTTGAGGTGATTAACGATGAAAAATAATAAAGATACATGGAAGACGTGGGTTTTATCAGCAATCGTTATGATTATAATGGTTATAGCCGTGATTGCGTTTGTTGTTGCAGTCGAATATGGCAGGTACTTATTTCTTGCGCCAGATAATATGGACTTCTCGACATTCTATTGGCTGGACACAATGAGAAGATAAGGTAGGATGAAGTTCAATGAAACATGGAAAAAAAATACAAATTGCACAAGGAATGTTTTGTAAACGGACACTGCACTTATGATTGCCCAAATTTTCGGTGTGACGAAATAGAGAATTATTATGATATCCCTTGTGAAGATGCAGGATTATGCCGTATTCCTTGTAAGGAATGCTATTTAAACAGTTTTGAGTGCAGAGATTGTTTATTTAACAAGACTGAAATGTGCCATAAAAGCGGAGGTGTTCGGTATTGACAATGAAAGAATGGACATACAGAGGAGTATGGCAAGTAAGTGCTGACCATTATATCAGGGTAACGCACAAGGTTCTTGCGTATGATGAGCAGACAGCCGCTGAAAGAGCTTTTCAATGGTTCATGGGCTACCACAAGAAAAGTATCCCGTTTAAAGCTCATTATGTAGGTATGCAATTAATTGAAGTAAAATAAAAAACATCCCCTATCGGAGAGATTCCGGTAGGGGATTTTTTAGGTTTAAACCTATAAGTAAACTCCTGATTCGAGCAACTTAACAATTTCTGTAACTTCATCTTCTCTGCAATCGAGCCCGCTTGTATCAATTCCAGTGAAAGTGCAAAACCCTTTTCCTGTGTTACTACCAGTAGACGGTCTTCCGGAGAATGCCCCTCTGAAATAAGAAATTGGATGTGACGACAGATTATAATGACCTACAGAATGTGGATAATTGTCTGGTTTTTTGTACTTTCCTCTACGAATCTGAATGGAAACACAGTCCGCAAACATAAACGATTCAGCAGAACCGCCACCGGAAAGCATAGGCATTTCAACACCAGAGCGAGAAAGCATGTCAATCGCTTGATTGGCAAGACCTAAAGCACCATGCAATGTTCCCTCTGCTATTCCTAAGTTTGCTTTTTGCTGATAATAATCTGCTTTACTTTGAGCATAGTCAAAATCCATTCCATTGTCTGCGGCTTGATTTACTCCAGCAATATTCATTGCAAGATCTCGTGCTTTATTCACATTGCTAAAGAATGTACCTGCAATCGTCCCTACTGCCTTTGTAGCATCACCCATTAACTGAGCTGTCAACTGTCCAGCATTAGTTGCAGTCATAGGAAGACTAAAGCCAATCTGACCGGTCTTAGACGCTATTACATAATCGCCCTCATCACCTGCGCATTCGATAACACAAGTACATCCACCAGATTGACAGTCAATGAAGTAAGACGCTTTTAAAGTTCTACCGAGTATTTCTTGCAGATTCAACTCTGCACTTCCACAGTACGGCATTAAGCATAGAGCAGAGCAGTTGTACATGTCTCTGAAATCGTTGTATGGATTAGGTAGAGTTATAGTGCAAGAACCGGCATCAACACATATGATTTGTGACTTAATTACAGGAGCAGAACCGCCTAAAAAATCAGTGTGACCTGTTCCCATACGAACACCGTTTGCGGCTGGCAGAATATAATCTAATGTGAACTCGAACGGGAATATCTTCAAAGAAATAATATAGTCCATGCAAGCAGCAATATTAAGAGTGCCGAAATCTTGGGCATATGGCAAGAAAAAATTCTTCCATACGTCAGTCCCAGATGTCAACCAGCTACGCCATAGGTTTGAACCTACAGTGGAAACCTCAGCACTCGTAAGAGCGTATTGCGTTACAAAGTTTGACGGTATTCCGATGGTTCTGTTCTTTTGCAGGTCGGGCGGGTCACCATCATCATGGGGCATGTCTTGCGGTTCGTCTCCGGGAGTATCACCACCGGGTTCAGGTGTTGGTTCAGGTATATCTTCCTCTGTGAAGTCGTTTTCCTGAAAATTCTCATACTGCCAAGGACGTAGGCTTTCCTTGAATGAAGGGTCATTGATGTCGCCTGTTTTCCATTTTGCAAGGAATTCATCTTCAGGCGTGACATCTGTTGCGTAGGTTCTGCCGGGAACATAGCTGTAAAGATAATCGTTAGGATACCTAGTAATGTCAATATCAGTTCGATATTGCAGGCACAGGCATTTGAAAACGTCTTTGAGTTTAAACAATGGGAAAAACAATATCTGTGTGCTATTGTACTTAACGCCTAAAATATTATTGCTAACTAAATATTCATTTTGCGAACTGATAAATGCTTGAAGTTGTGTTTCTGTGAACTCTCCATGTAAGCCGAACTGAATAACTTTGTTTGCATAATTGTTTATGTTATTATAAGGGTATTCAAATATATACTGATAGTTCGCATAATCACCGCCAGTGTATGGCGAACCATCGTTAGGATAAAAAGTATCGGGTGACTGCGAATATGCATAATGGTCTAATTGCACATTGTTAAGTGTACAAGTAGTTTTTACAAACCACTGTGCGTCAAACGGCTCATATTGTGCGCGGTCAGAATACCGACGACCACGAGGAACATAAAACCCCCGTAATGCTACGCGCAGTTTGCAATGAGCCGACTGTTCGCTGTCGTCCTCGTCAATCCACTCCAAATATTCATCAGAATCATTCATCAGGTTACCTAAATTGTCCGGGGTTAATGTAAAACTACGAGTAACAGCAGGCGAAGATGATTGGTCATTAAAAGTAATTGTGAATGACGCATCCGAATAGCCCATGCATAATCTAGAAAATGTTTTGATTGGAATAGTAAAACTAGCACCATTAGTTAGTCCTAATAGATGCTCTCCAGTAGAATCATAAAGATAAAAAGACCACGATGTATTGATATCTTCCATCTCACAACTGTATTCAGGATACAACTGATTGATATACTGTAAACGTCTTGAAAGAGTTGTATTAAACTGGTTAGCACCCTCAATCTGACCACCGATATAACCACACGGAAAATTACCATCATCTGTAATATTCTCCCATGTATAAGTACGCGAACCCTCCTCACCGTCAACTGTAAGTGTACTGCTCAAACAGTTTGATGGTAAAGTATCTTTATTTATCCATCCGAGATAGTAAGAATCAATTTTATCCTCGCCTATCTCATAAACTCTACGGGTAAACTCATCGACAATAGTACCGCCTGTATCCGGATGCGTTACTCTATTATTCGTTTCATAGAGGTTGGATACAATCATGTAACGTTACCCCCTTTCACTGTGAGAAGATACTGTCTTGCTGAACCGTTGGCGTTGAACACATGACCGCTGAACTGCAAGTTTGTTACTATTGAAGTAACCAAAGAGGGGACTTTCGGGTCTACTGCGTATCTCTCAAATTTAGATTCGCACCTAACGCAGAATGCGTTGAGATTGAGAATTTTGTCTTTGTTGGTCATTAAAACATCTTCTCTGCCAACAATGTTGCATCTTCCGCCGGGAGAAACAACAGGGTCTCCCATAAAGTAGTACGTGTTCCAGTCCTCGATTTTGAAGTAGTTTGCTGTAATTAAAGCGGGGAAGTAACGCAAGACAAGAGAGGGATTGTGTACTGAGCAATTGCCGAGTAGGTTTACACCTATAGGTGATCCTACAGTGTTCGTGATGTTCTTATCAAGAGTTCTGGGGTCATCGGAAATTTTGTAAAACTGAACAATCATTCAACCCACACCCCCGTTGAAAAAGTATCTACTACCATTCGCACATAGATTGACACAATCCGATTCTTCAGACGGAGTTTCACTTCTCTCTGTGCGAGGTCTTGCTTTGAGAAAATACCGGAGTTACCGCTTTTGTCGGTTTCCTCTTTATAATTCTTATATGTCGTTGTATCTTTTCTATTGTTGAAAGATTTCTCGACATGATAATTATCTTTGTACTCTGTTGTCGTAGTGGGAAGATTTGAACCATTACCGTCGCCTAAAACATTCTTTACTTTATTCGTGTTAATATTTCTGGAAAGATTGTAAAGGTCGCTTGCAGAAGTCGTATCAGTTGGTGGAGTTGTAGTGGCTGTATCGTATGTTGAACCCTGACCCACTGAAAAAGAACCGTCTGATTCAGAAGATGATTGACCTTTCTGTGACACTTCAATCTTACCAGTAGGCGTAGTTGACTCTGTACCAGACTTTTCATCTTCAATTGAGCCGGCTTTGGAGAACTCGCCCTCTGTGAAAAAGTTCTCAAAGGGATTGTATTCAGCCGTTAATACGTCAAAGATTCTCTTGAAAGCAGAACCCATGTGAAGAAATGCCATTCGAGCAATAAGATGCTCAGGAACATCGTCGCCAATGATTGTCCCAAGGTCACGATAGTCCATAGAAACCATATATGAAATATCGTCATCTATGCTTGAAAGGAACAGATAAATCGGAGAATCATCACCGTAAGCGGTTTTGAATTCATCCGTCAGATCTTTCCACGTTGTTCTCGTCAGAGCTTCCTGAATCTTCATTGCCATTATCTTCACCTCCATTTTCTTCTGGGTTTGCACCTACAGATTGCTCAGGCGGATTGATGATTCTTTCAATTCTCTGTTTCCATACAGGATGGAAGTCAAATGAAAGATCGTGACCTTTTTCACGAGCAACATCGAAGCCCTCTTTACGAGCCTGATACCATGCAAGAGCCTGCGTAATTGATGCGTCGTCATTCTTATTAAGCTCCTCTGTTGTGATCTGGGCTTGCTTTCCGTTGTCGGTAGTACCTAAGCCGACAAGGAAAAAGAAACGACTGATAATCGCGTCGTGCAGATGAGAAAGATACTGCAAATACTGTGACTTCTCAACTTCTGTAATGTTGATAACGTCAATGGAATCGTTCTCGCCGAGTACGTCTTTTATGTTGTTCTCCATAAGAACTGTTGTAATATCGCCGTTGGTTACTGACTTGATACATTCGTCAATGCGTGCCTTAGTCTGTCTGTCGCGAGCAACAGGAATGGGATGCTGGCGAGAATAATGAACATTATTGTCAATAGACATATCAACGTCAGAAAGCATTGTTGCATACTTCTCAATGAAAGAATCGGGAGTCCTAATAGGCGTGTTAAAGAATACGAGAATATCAGGGTTATTCTCCCAATCTTTAAAAGGATACTCCTTGCCTGTGAAGTCAAAACACTTGCAATCTTTAAACCAGCCGTCAGCGTACCTGTCGCCGCCTACTGGATAGAAAACAACAGGAGTATAATCAGCTGTAGTAGTCTTGATAAGAGCAGCCATACCCATGTCTCTTAAAATTAGATCAAATAATGACGACCTATAGATCTTTTCATCATACTCAAACATTACAGATACAGCATTTCGCAAATAAGTTGCGTACATGCCGTCATCATGCTTGAGCTTGTACTTGTTTTTCAGTTCTCTGTAACCCGGCATAAAAGACGGATCTGCAAGAGTTCCAGAGTTTAAAACAACAGGCATACAAAACTCCTTTCAAATAAAGCCCCGACTATTGCCGGGGCTTTGGGTTTAAACCTACTCAGGCTACGTCCTCAACTGTGAAGACTACGCCGTTGAGCATGAGATTGTTGATGTAACGATCTGTGTACTGGTTCTCGATAAGTGTGAGATCCTTGATGTCGTCACGCTGGATTGCAGTACGATGCTTTACAATAGTATGCATAATTGCCCACTTATCAGCCATAAGACCGATGATGCCGGACTTATTGACTTCAATGCCCTCGGAATCCATTACGCTGCTATCTCTGCCGACGTTGATAGTGGTGAAATCGTCAAACGTTGCAGTGGTAGAATTACCACGGAGACCCTGCCAAGAGGGAATTTCGCGATAGCCTTTAAGGGTCACGAAATTGTCATGGAATGTGGTGCTGTACAGCTCAGACTCAAGCAGAGACGCAAAGTCTGAAATAAGCGTAAACGTAAATCTGCCGTCAGGAATGAACTTACCCTCTGACGTGCTGTCCATAGTAAACAGGGTTGTCAGATCTGTGGTAAGCGCTTTGTACTTCTTGAAGATACGATTTACCATGCGAAGACAGCCGTTGGTATTGTTCAGGAAGTTCTGCGCTGTCATAGATGCTGTTCCTGTCATAGCACAGTATTCAGCGACAACGTTGACGACGTTGATCTTACCGGCGGTATTACCAGCATTGAGCTTTTCGGCAATGAAGTTATTCCGATTTGCGGCGCTCATACGCGCAATGTGATAACGACCGGAATTTTCAGCCTGAAGCTTAATATTAGATTCAAACCTACGAAGTCCAGCTCCGTTCTTGAAAGCAGCGTTGAGCATAGTACCTGTAAGCACATGCGAAACCGCCCAAGAGGAAGAACCACCCGTAAGCTGTTCCTTGACAACAGGCAGATAACCGTAATTCTGACCGAGAGATACACGACCATCAGTAATGTCCGCCCAAGCGCGATTTTCACGAACTTTAGGCATTTCGGTATTGATGATCTGCACGATAGAGCCGAACTCCTCTGAATTCTGAAAGAATAAGTCGCCGTATTTGTCAGTCCAAGATGCATCTGTGTACATGGTATCACAGTACTGCGCTGAAAGCTGACCAAGGAACTGCTCTTTCTGACCGAGAGTCCAGTCACCTGCTTCGCGGACTACGCCGTCGTACATCTGCTGTGAGATAGCACTCTCACCTTTGGCTTGCGCTGCCGCAGCGTTGAGGAAACCCTCTGCTGAATAGGTAGTCGGATTTGTGTTTGCGACCTGCACGTTTTCCGATACATTGATTTCTTCTGGCATAATAATTCTCCTTTCGAGTTGTAGGTTTAAACCTAGATGCCTACCTTGTCGACGGTAGGTTTACACCTAGAGGACAGGGAGAGCACGCACCGAGGAACAGAGCAAGCCGGCACGTATGGCAACTACTCTCCCTATTATCAGTATAGCATATCAATG
>RHMF01001903.1_pt1 | contig 14286 bp, 27 predicted proteins | sample 5365151 | NCBI WGS metagenome assembly RHMF01 (sample SAMN10266501, study PRJNA497801) | feces metagenome | isolation source: feces | host: Bos taurus | place: China: Prairie of Fairy Mountain | collected 2017-08-14 | reverse complement strand
CGCCTTCTGCCATGCCTACGTGTCCCACAACGGCCCGGCCCACATCCTCATCGACGCCTACTTCGCCAAGAAGGAAAAGTGCCAGGAGTTCGCCGACAAGCTGAACCAATACTATGCACGCTGGGTGGTCAAGCGTGACAAGAACCTCAAAAAGAAAGGCACCATCGCCGAACGCCTCGCGAAGGAGGGCATCTAATGAGCAATACGAAAGAAAAAATGTTCGTCCCGAAGGACGGCATGTCCGTCACGATCCGCTTCGTCGGGGACCCGTCCTTCCACCACACCAGGCCCCACTCCTTCGGCGGCCCGGACAGCGGAATCAAGATCCCGGCCACCAAGGAGACCGAAGCCTTCTTCGAGAAGGAAATGGCGAAGGCCAAGCACAACACGATGGTCATGGAAAGACACGGCCTCAAACCCGAGGACATGTTCGACGAGGAAAAATTGAAAAAGCACGGCATCACGACTGTACAGAATCTCTAAACTTTGCTATATTTCACCTGGGACGGTTCCCGTCCCCACCCGATGCGGGGTGGAGCAGTTGGTCAGCTCGTTGGGTTCATACCCCAAAGGTCGCCGCGTTCGAGTCCGGCCCCCGCTACTAAAATTTTTCACTTTTCCGGCGCATTCGTCTAGAGGCCCAGGACAGCGGATTCTCATTCCGAAAATCACCGGTTCGACCCCGGTATGCGCTACTACCCCCTACATATATGGCAGACAACACCCTTTATCGAGACATCAAGGTAGCACTCGCCGACCTCCGCGAAGGCCACGAGGACATGGACTTCTACCACCCCGGAGTGAAACTCATCGCAGGGTATCGCAACGACGGCAAGGTGGAACTCCCCGCCATCGAACTCTACCGGGAAACCGAGAAAACCCCCTTCAAGACCTGGTACATTGTCACGGACGAGTACAACCAGCTCTCCGACGTGCTGGAACGCGTCGCCTCCCAGGTCGAGACAGCAATCGAAAAACTAAGGAGACCCCTATGATCTTCACCGTGAACTATACTACGGTAATCGGAGGAAAGGAACTCCGACTCTGCGCCGGGCAGGTGGAAGCGTCCGCCGTCGAAGGCGCCAAGGCCAAGGCAACCGAGCTCATGCAGCTGCGCAAGTTGAAGAACGTGAAAATCGCCTCAATCTGCAGCAAGGACGGAAAGGAGGCCGCAGTCGCCCACCCGGCCCTTCTCGCGAAGAGGGTCCCGGAGTACGAATGGCTCACCGTCCACCCGGCATACTGCCCGTCCAGGGACAAATAAAGTTTCGCACCCGTAGTTTAATGGATGAATACTGCCCTCCGAAGGCAACGGTTCCGGTTCGAGCCCGGACGGGTGTACTATCAACGGAATCACGGGAAGGGGATCCTCACGGGTCCCCTCCGTCATATACGGGGAATATCAGAAAAGGAGACAACATGTCAAAGTCCGTTTACATCCTCAACGAAAAAGGCAACATCCCCGACCTCGCCGGCCAGGCGCAGCACAAGAAGCTCCGCAGCTTCCTCTACTCCGTGCACGGCTTCTGCACCAACGCGCAGGGCAAGGATGACCGCCAGCACCTCTACGCCGTCCACTACGCCCGCAAGGGCGACCTCATGACGATGCAGTGCTCCGACGGCACCAAGGTCCTCGCCTTGCAGTTCTTCGGCCCGTATGCCCACAACATCGTCCGCGCCCTCATCGAGCGCCAGGTGCGCGAATTCTGCGTAGGTTCGCCCGACCTCGTCACCTACGCCCTCTCCAAGTTCGAGGAAGGCGAAGTCACCGTCCCGTTCAAGGGCGCCCTCGACAACCGCCCGATGAACAGCGCGATGCTTACGGACTTCTACAAGGTCCACGGCGGCTACACCGTCCACTACCCGGACGTGTTCGAAGTGCTCTTCAAGGACATGACCCCGGAAAAGTTCAGCCTGCAACCCGCATCCGGCGCCCGCTTCGACCCGACTGCGCTCTACCGCGTCACCGACTTCATCTCCAAGTGGTTCGGTACGCAGGACATGGGCTACTTCTACACCATCACCCCCGAGGCCGACGACCCCCGCTCCCCGCACATCTGCAACGTGACCATCGGCGAACTCATGTTCTGCCCGGAAAACGGCGCCAGGATGATAGCGGGCATCATGCCCCTCCCCGGCGGCTACCAGGAACAGAACTACTCCGGCGGAAAGCGCGAGACCGTCGCCGCAATCATCGAAGCAATCAGCAACTCCCAAAAGTAAAGGAAACTTTTCATGCTCGCAAAAATCATGACCATCGCCTCCAACTTCATCGCAATCCTCTGCGCGGGCTGCTTCATCGTGGGACCCCTCCTTTGGATCTACCCCCCGCAGCAGGGCCCGACCCTCAAGGGGACAATCGCCTACCTCGTCCTCTCCGCGGTCGTGGGTCACGCCCTCTACTTCATCTTCAAGACCTATGCCTGGGTGAAGGAGATGCACGACGAGCGCCACAAGCCGATTTCCGCAATCGCGAGGGAAATCCGGCAGAAATACCCCGGCCAGCGCCCGAAACGTAATAAAAAATACCGAAACGGCGCTACGAACGGCAAAAAACACGTCCCGTAGCGGGATATCCGCCGGAATCACGGGAGGCGCCACCCCAGGCGCCCCCTCAGTAACATACAGGGACCAGCAACAAGGAGACCTAACATGGCAACGCAATTCAAGACACTTCTCAACTACATCAAAGTTTCCGGCATGTTCAAGGTCAGCAAGATCCACAAGGACTGGCCCCTGGAAGGCGTGCGCGTAGTCCGCAAGTCCGACAAACGCGCATGGCTCCTCTTCGAGCCGCCGTTCTTCTACCGCGACTGCGCGTTCGTGTGGAACGACACGAAGGGCAAGCCCTGGCCGACGAGCCTCGACGTCTTCGGCAAGGAGGACAGCCAGGAACGAGTCAACAACGAGCTTCTCGCCTGGCAGGCATACAACCGCCTCGCAGGAAAGAAGGTCCTCAAGGAATAGGAGGCGCCCATGGACTTCGAGAAAGTTTGGGACATCGTATGCGACCACTGCCGCGAGCGCGGCTTCTACTTCCTCGACGAGGAGGACAAGCGCTTCACCCAGCGGCTCTACCGCGACGGCGTGGCCACCCGCGAAATCTGCGAGAAGGTGGAATATTCCTGCCGCTGCATGGGGCGGGAATATGACTCATGATTCGTAAGTTTTTCGTAAGGTTGAGGAGAAAATTTGTTATATTTCCCTATATGCGGAAACATAACAAAGACTTCTCCCTCGACGACCTCATATTCAAGATCGTGCTGATGCTGATCGGCCTCGGCATGGTCGCCGGGTTCTTCTTCGGCCACCGCTGACCGGAATCACGTGGAACCCCCTGCAGACACCCCCGGCCGCCACATAGCCGGGACAGCCAAAAAGGAGGCACCATGAAGGAAGGAAGGACTTTCCCGTTCATCGTCACCCTCGAAGGGGGCGAGACAGTCCGCGTCACCGCGACGGACCCCGCGTCCGCAAAGGAAGACGCGAAACAGACACACCCCGGACTGCAAGTAATCAAGTGCGCCCGGGACAGATCCAAGTGACATACTCTCACGACTAAAGTCGTTGGATTATGGGAGTTGCCCCGGATGGGCAACATGTCCCAAAGGTAGATGCCCCTACCTTACATAAATTCCGAGCGGCATTCCTATCCCGGTCGTGCTCCGCACCACATTTAGGACATATCCAATGACGAATTGACACATCCCTCAAGTCGTGGTTTTGATAGCCGCAATCGGAACACAGCTGGCTAGATGGATACCACTTGTCTGCATACATTACAGTCTTTCCAGTCTTGTGAGCTACATATTCAAGAATACGCAAGAAGGTATTGAACCCGAAGTCGTACATGGACTTCTTGTACTTCTTGGATAGGTTAGCTAAATCCAATGTTTCGAATACCATTACATCGTAGTCTCGGCACATCTGCCGAGCCAACTTCCAGTGCATGTCTGACCGCTGATTAGCCACCTTCTCGTGTAGTTTCTGCAGTGTACGCAGTGAACCCCGCTTTCCTTTGGACTTTCGGTATTTCTCCGATAGGTTCCTTAATGAATTGAGGTTCGTTCGCAATAACTTCGGCAGACTACAATCATCACCGTTAGAGGACACCAAGAAGTCGTGCAGACTGAAGTCAAAACCAACGATTTCACCCGATTTAGTCCACTCTTCGTATGCTACTTCTTGCTCTACGACTACATAAATGTAGAATCCGTTGCCCTTGCGCTTGACGGTCAAAGTCTTGACCTTGCCGTCAAAATCCCTGCTGTTCCAGTAGGGGAAGTCCTTCTTGCCTATCTTAACTCGGTTTCCATCATGAAACTTATATCCAGCTTGCTTTGTCGTGAATGAACGGTATTTTGCCGTCTTCTGAAAGTGCGGTGGATTGGTCTTCCTCCCAGTCTTCAAGTTCGAGAAGAACAACCGATATGCCCGATCTATTCTATCTGTGATGTCTTGAATAGCTTGCGAAGGAACTTCATTCCACACTAGGTATTGTTTCTTTAACTTCGTGAGATGTTTCTGCAACTGGTACTTATTCAACATTTTATGGTAAATGCCGTAGTACCGACGGTGCAGCGCAATGCAATGGTTGTATATCCGACCAGCAACTACAAGTATATTGTCGAGATACTTCAACGCGTCAGCTTGTACTTGTATGTCTTCAATTCAACCATAGATAAGCAAATGTCCCCGGAACGCTTAAAATTGGCAGTCAGCGCTCCGAGGACATTCTAAAATCTAACCTTGATAGGAGGACTGCCAAGAACTCTTATCATATAGAAGTTTATAACAATATACAAAAAACTTTTCCTAGTTGGCAACTGTTTTGCCAATTTGCTATATTTCATGGAGGTATCCCAATGAGACGCTGCAAGTTCCTGGTCGAGCACTACGACCCCGTGCTCGGCCTCGTTCCCGCCGGGATTGTCGACAGCTTCAAGGACGCCTTCGACATTACGCCGGAAGGGGTCAAGGCCGAACTGACAGTTCTTTGGGAACCCGTCCAAGCAGGAGTTAAGAATGATAAAGAAGACTAACGATCCCTGGTGCTCCCCGAAAGGCGTCTCCCGCCTCAAGGACTTCATCAAGGACCTCGCCACACTCTCCACCGACGCGGACCCGCGCCTCGAAGATGCCATCCACTGCATCTCCTACGACAGGCGCAACTACACGGTCTGCTCCACCGACGGAAAGAAGGGCGTGATAGTCTCCCTCCCGCCCGGACCGAACACCGACGCGTTCATGGCGACCATGGCGAAGACCCAGGTCCTCATGTTCAGCAAGGACACCTCCCCGGACTACGCGACCAACGCGATGGACATGCTCCGGGTGATGGGCCACATGACGGTCAGCCTCGTAAACGGCCACTACCGCTCCGACAAGTCCTACCCGTGCATGGCGCTCATGCTCCGCCCGCACAACGGCAGCCGCCCGGTCAAGGCCGAGCGCTTCGTCAACTTCCCGGCGGACCGGGAAATCCCCGTGAAGAAGTTCATCGAGAAGCACGGGGAGCTCGTCGGCCCCTGGATGGTGTTCGACAACCAGGTCAGCCCGTCCACCAAGCCGCACATCTGCCCGTTCACGCTCTGGCTCGACCCGAACACCCGCGCCCAGGCCGTCGGCTTCCTCATCCCGGACCCCGCATACGAAACGGGCCTGGAAAGCGTTCCAGGCTCGGCGGGCGACATACAGTCCGTAATCGACAAATTTATTTAGACCCGCAGGCGAGTTCGTACATCGCCCTGCTCTGTGCCTTCTCGTAGGCACCCTGCTCGTCAACGGACTTGCGCTTCCCCTGCTTTACGAGGTCCTGCTGCCGCCGCAACTCCTCCTGCAAGTATTTTTCCTCTAGTTCCTGGTATTTAGGATTGTTCCACGCGTTCTTCACTACCGCAGAGCACGTCTTCGTATTCCTGGGCTGCACGTTATGTGCGGCCTTGTGGTTTATGGCCCCGTGCGCAAGCCCGGCAGCCAGGGCGACACCAGCAAGGACCTTCCCGGCCTTGTCCATCACCCCTTCCTGGAATATGGCGCCCATCGCCTGCCCGACTGCGTCGTTCAGCGCAGGGTCGTCGCTCCCCCGGCATATAGCCTCCGTGAGGCCGTCGAGTTCCTCGATGTTCTCGAAGTCGATCTGTTCTTCTTCCATGTCGTTCCCTGGGGAGATACGGCTACAGTTTATACCCGACGGAATCACGGGAGACACCCGGGCGCCCTCCCCGGCGATCACATAGCAGGGCTACAAAGGAGACAAGAAAATGAGCTACCTCGCACAGTACATGGGAAACCTCGAAGAAGACAACGCCGCGGACCTCTCCGCAGTGGAAGTGCTATGCCGTCCCTACGGCATCGCGTTCTACTCGCGCGTAGTCGGCTACCTCCGTGGCAGCAACCCGGTCCCGCCGGACGAAGTGTTCTCGGGTTCCGAGCTCGAAGTCGTGCGTGCGCTCATCAGGATGTCCGGCACCTTCCTCCTGGACCCGGTCGGCCTCCGCCTCACGGGAGCCAGGGAAGTCGCCGCGGTGATGGCCCGCCTCAAGTACCGCAACATCGAGTCGCAGTACATCATCGCCCTCGACGGCGCCCGCAGGATCCTCGCCATCCGCGAAGTGTCCCTCGGCACCGCATCCGGCACCGGGGTCCCCGTCCACACCGTGTGGAGCTTCCTCTCCTCCGTGGACGCCTCGTCCTTCTACATCGTCCACAACCACCCGCAGGGCATCGCCACCCCGTCCGACACCGACATCCAGGTCGCGAAGTACATGGACCAGGCCGGGCGCGTGGTAGGGTTCCGCCTCCGCGACTCCGTCGTGGTCTCCCGCGGGGAATACGCCTCCGTGTTCGAGAAGATGAACCAGACGGAATCACGAGAACAGATGGCGGAAGCCGCCTCCAAGTAACATAGCACGATCATCCAAAAGGAAGAAACAATGGCAATTTCCAACAAGACAGTCGAACTCCTCCGCGTGGCCACCAACCCGGTCGCGGCCCCGTTCGCTGACTACTTCTCCTACCGCGGCCGCGCCGAACGCAAGCCGAAGGCCCCCGCCTTCGCATCCACCGCGTTCACAGTGGGCCAGGATGCCCGTGCGAGCGGCGTGGAAAAGGTGTGCTCCGCATACGGAGTGGCCTGCACCGTCGCGGGTTCCCAGTCCGGCCCGGTCATCTCCAAGATTTTCATGCACTTGAAGCCGGGCACGAAGGCTTCCGCCCTCGAAGCGATCGCCAAGGACCTCGCCAGGGACCTCGACTGCGCATCCATCGAGGTGAACGGCAACGACTACTTCCCGTCCACCGACCCCTACACCGGACTCCAAAAGACCCGCTGCTGCTCCATCAGCATCCCGGTCAAGGACCGCAAGGTGGTCCCGTTCGGAAACATCTTCAACTCCCCCTGCGCGGACATGGCAATCCCCGCGGTCATCGGCGTGGACCCGGTGGGCAACCCCGTCCGCATCGACCTCGCCAAGGCGCCGCACATGCTCGTCGCGGGGCAGACCGGCTCCGGCAAGTCCGTCTGCATCAACTCCATCATTTCCTCGGTCTATCTCTCCATGCCGACGGACATGGTGCGCTTCCTCCTCATCGACCCGAAGCAGGTGGAACTGAAACCCTACGAGGCCCTCCCCAACGTCATCAACGGCAGGGCCATCACGGACCCCATGGAGGCCGTGCTCTCGATCGGGTGGCTCGTCTCCCTCATGGAATACCGATATTCCGTCCTCGCGGGTCTCGGCTTCCGAAACATCAAGGACTTCAACGCCGCCGTCGGGAACTGTGAAAAAATTTTTACAATTCCGGCAGGCCAGCGCAGGAAGATGCCCTACGTGGTCGCGGTGGTTGACGAGTTCGCCGACCTCATGATGACCGCCTCCGCCGAGCTGACCGCGTTCGTCATGCGCATCGCACAGAAGGCCCGCGCCGTCGGCATCCATCTCGTCCTCGCCACCCAGCGACCCTCGACGAAGGTGGTGACGGGCGACCTCAAGTGCAACATCCCCACCCGCATCGCGTTCAAGGTCGCATCGGCCACGGACTCCATGACCATCCTCGGCTACGGCGGGGCTGAAAAGCTCCTCGGCTACGGCGACATGATCGTGGGGAACGACGGGTCCCTCCGCCGCCTCCACGGGTGCCTCCTCACCGACCAGGAACTCGAAGCAATCCTCTCCCTGGCCGTAAAGGCCGACCGCATGGACTACGAGGACGCGGGGAACTTCCTCAACGTGGACTTCGCCGAGCAGTTCGCCCCGACCATCAACGGCATCCCGTCCTGGGCGAAGGACGCCCCCGCCATGGTGAACCTCGGCCTCGCGGGAAAACTCCTCGAGGACACCCGGAACGAGGCCGAAATCATGGCCGCGGCGAGGGCGCTCAAACTCATCGCATAAAAATTTTTTTAGTTTTTCCATACGAACCAAGACAACATCGTAGCCACGGAGCAAAAAACTATGTCACTGTTCAGCACAAAATTCTTCGCAGACATGGACCGCGAATACAAGGCCGCGAAGGCCGCCATCCCCAACCGCGACACCGAAGTCCAGTACATCCTCCTCGCCCGCCAGGGTTCCTCCGAGGCCCTCCGCCTCATCGCCGGCCTCTGCTACCCGACCATCGTCCGCATGGCGACGGGCAACCCGCGCTACCGCCGCTTCAAGGGCGACTACGGCGAACTCGTCTCCGAAGTCATGCTCCACCTCCCGGCGGCAATCCAGGACTTCGACCTCAACGAGGGCACCCGCTTCATCACCTTCTTCAACGCCCGCATCTTCAACGCGCTGAACAAGGCCCTCTTCGCCGACAACCTCGTGCAGTGGCCGGAAAACCGCCTCCGCGCCGGGGAGACCGTCACCGCCGTCGCCTTCGCCGCACCTGGCCCCGAACAGGAAAAGCGCCCGAACGCCCCGGTCATGGACATCCTCCTCAACCACGACGACGCGTCCGACATCGCCGACGACATCGACATCCGCCGCGTCCGCAGCATCCTCAAGGAACAGGCCAGCGCCGCCCTCGAAACCGACGCGGAACGCCAGCTCTTCGACGCCATGCTCTCCCCGGAATGGAACTCCGCCGCGGACTACGCCTCCCGCACCGGGAACTCCACCGCCTACATCCGCAGGGTCACCAAGACGGTGGTCACCAAGATGCGCAACCGCACCGTCCTCATGGAAACCGCCGAAGAAATTCTTTAATTTTCCACATTTTGCTCCAAAATCGGCACCGGACCGGCACCGCCGGTCCGGCCAATTTTTTAATTTTGTATATATGGCAATTTCCTACACAGATCTCGTCCAGGCATCCCTGGACAAATGGAACCAAGACGACTCCACAAGATATTCACAGCTTCTCCACAGCGCCGAACAGCAGGGCCTGGTCACGCTCGAACCGGAGATCCGCTGCGTCAACCCGAGGGAGATGGTCTCCCTCCTCGACCGCAACATCCTCCCCGACGACCTGGACTGCATAGGCGCCACCCCGGAAAAGACAATCTCCAACATAAGGAACAAGTACAGATGCGCACTGTCACATGCCTAGCCCTCGCCCTCGCGGCCGTCGCAATCGCCGCGGGATCCCTCCCCGGGGTACCCGACGGCCCCGCCTGCCTCTACGCCGGGACCGACATCGGAATCACGGCAGACCCCAACGGCAACTGCCCCCCTGTCACCACGTGGCGCCTATCCCAGGCCGAACCCGTCCTCTCCGCAGGGAAATATTCCTACCTCCACTGCCAGTACGAACGCAAGCGCAACGGGGAACCCGCCATCGACCTCGGCAACATGCGCGAGTGCAAGGACGTCCTCTTCGTCTACGGGGGCCAGGTGCTCGGAGGCATCTACTTCCACGACGGGCACGACATGAGGGACTTCTACAACTCCCCGTGCCACATAATCGACCAGACACTCAAACACTCCGGGGAATCCCTCAAACAGCTCCCCAACTACCTCCGGCAGCTAGACTACCGCCTCAAGTTCCCCTGGACAGAAATCAGGGAAGGATGCAATAAATGAAAACCATCGGCAAGTACACATTCTTCTACAAGGACTGGGTCGCCAACTTCCACCAGTCCGAGTTCGTCCACCACACCCCGTTCGGACCATCCCCGGAAGACTTGGTATGCTACACATCCGAGCAGGCATACCAGCTGGACAAAGCCCGGTACTTCCGCGACATGGAAATGGCCGACCTCATACTCCATACCAAGGACCCGCAGACATGCCTCCTCCTCGGCAACCGGGTGAGGAACTTCGACGCGAATGCCTGGGACAAGGTCAAGAGCACGACGATGCGCCACGTCGTCCGGGAGAAGTACGAAGGCAACGCCTACCTCGCCAACAGGCTGGTCATGCTCGTCTCCGACGGGATAACCCTCGTCGAGGCGTCCCTGACCGACACCTACTGGGGAATCGGCATGAACCTCGACGACCCCGACATCGGGGACCCGGCAAAGTGGAAGGGCAAGAACGAACTCGGCTACATCCTCACGAGGGTGGCGAACGACATCGCCTACAAGCTGGTAAACGGAAAATGAGCGGAGCACGAGCCATCAGCATCATCGCCCTGGCAGCGGCGCTGATCTTCCTGTTCACCCTCGGCGTCGCCATGGTGGCGGAATCCGCCATCGAGGCGCCATCCCACGATTTTTTGCTAAATTTCAATCACGCTCGAAACATTCCTATACAGGATGCAGAACAGCAGGCGCCGAGGGACGGTGTAACGGTCGAGAAACCTAGTTTTAAGGGGCCTCCCGAAATCCGGCGCTAAAATTTTTCAATTTTTCCACAACCAGGAGAATTTACAATGTGCGATACAGCAAGCGAACTCCGCAAACGCGCTAACGAAAAATACGGCGACGGCGACGACAGCGTGGACCTCACCACCGTCGACCACATCGGGATCGGCTTCCTAAACACAATCCACAACATGGACGTCGCCACGGCGCAGGAGATCAAGGATGCAGTCCAGAGAATCTGCCGGGAACACGGCTACCCGGCCGAATGACCCCCGAAATTGCTATATTTCACAGCAGGAACGTAAACCCGGATTTACAATCCGGTTCCCATGCGGATGCCTCTTCACCGGGATGGTAGGCGCCCTCGCAGCCTTCTCGATGTCGTGGGTGTTCAACCACTCGTGGCCCTGGGCAGCCCTCCACACGGCGCTCAACTGGATCTACGTCTGCTACAAGACCGCATGGTATGTCGTAAACAATTTTTAACTTTTGAGGTGTATCTATGGAAAACAACGAAATCACGAAACAGATGCTCGACAAGATTGACGCCCTCGTCCGCGAAAACGAGACGCTCAAGCTCGCCAACGCAGCAAAGTCGAAACAGATCGAAGCCCTTGAAACCGAACTCAACACCCTCCGCACCGCGGTCCACCAGATGAACCTCGACCACAAGGAACAGGCCCAGCCCGATCCAAAGAAGGCCGAGGAAGACCTCGCCCGCGACTTCGCAGGCAACTTCAAGCGCATGTTCGGCCTCGACCTCGGCACCGAACGTGCCAAGGCCGCCATCGACTGCGGCGATTTCATCCCCGCAATCGAAAACCTCCTCCGTGCCGTGAAGCCCCAGGCCCAGCCGTCCGAATACGACCGCCTCCGTGCCCAGTTTCCCGGAATCTTCGAAAAGTACGGCCCCATCCTCGGCGTCGCCATCATCAGGAAGAAGTAAAATGCCAGACCAGTTCAACTTCAACGACATCTTCGGCGGCAACGGCATCTTCGGCAGCCCCAAGAAACCGACCATCGCCGACATCGCCAAAGAGCAGCAGGTCAAGGCCCTCCAGGAACAGCTGAAGGCCAAGGACGAGGAAATCGCCCGACTGAAGGAAACTATCCTCCGGTGCCCCAAATGCGGAACAAAACTCCGTATCCCGAGATAGCCGCCCGCCCCGACGGGAAATCGTTCCGCGACGACGTCCCCGACGGCTGGAAGGAACTGTTCGACTCCTTCTGCGCCAGGGCAGCCGAAATCTCCCCGGAAACCAAGATCGCAGCCGTCCGCGAATACCTCGGACGGCTTCTTCTCGTTCCCGACCTCAAAAACGTCCCCGAACACCTCCGCCCCGAAATCTCCGAACTCGCCCTCGCCGCGTGGAGGGACTCCTGGGACCACTGCTGCTCATGCGGAAAGACCCCCGAACTCGAAACCAGGGGCGGGTGGCGCCTCCCCTTCTGTACGGAGTGCGCAGCCCTCAGACTGGGGGAACGCTTCTCCCCGATCACTATAAAGCAGTTCCACAAGGAACCCCCGCAGTTGACAACTCCCTAAACTGTTTCTACATTATCGGGGCCCGGCATCGCCGGGCCCCTTTTCAAATGAAAGGAACCCTATGGAAGGATTCACGAAACTAGGAAACTGGCTCGCCCAGAAGTTCACCGGCCCCGACATGGACTCCATGTCACTCGCCCAGCTCGAAACGCAGACACCCAGGGACCTCGCCGAATACATCGTCCGGCTCCGCCGTAACCTGGACCTCAAGACCAGGGAGCTCGACCGGACTTACAAGGGTGTCATGGACATCCTCTGCAAACTACCCCCGTCCAAGAAGAAGTAGGGGCAGGGGAATCACGGGAACTCCTTCCCGACCCTCCCCCCGTCACATGTAAACCTCCCCCAAGTCCGACCCGGACAACCCCGCCGGAATCACGGGAACTCCCTCCCGACCGGTCCCCCGTCACATGGGGACCCCTTCCCACGTACTCCCGGCTCCGCCGGAATCACGGGAAACCTCCCCACACCCTCCCCACGTCACATGGGGCTCCGCCCCACCCCTCCGGGACACCCTTCTCAACCGGCGCTCCGCGAGACTGCTCTGTCACTGACCTGTCAACTCCGTACAACGGCCTTCTCAACACCTTCTCACCCCGTCTCAACTACGTCTCAACGCCCTGTCAACACCCCCGAACACGTATCAACACTGTCAACGATCTGTCAACAGCCCGTGGGAAGTCCTGGGAAACCCTCCCGGAGACGTCCCCCGGAGGGCTGGCGAAGTCGTGGCCCGGAGGGTGCCCAGTTGTGCAGTGCCAGTCCCGCGGAGCGGGGTGCCGGTGCACGGGGGTGCAGTGGTCCAGAAGTGCACAAGTGCTCATACGGACACGCGCACATTTAACTTTCCGTTTTTATTTCCATCCTAGAACGGCCATTTTCCGACTTCAAAACGCCCCTTGCCTCCGGCAAACATGCCCTTTCCGCTTCAAAAACGCCATCTGGAGGGGTCCAAGGCGAGTCCCGAGCCAGGAATCGATCTTCCGAGTCCCGAGCCAGCGACCGAACTAGGGGGCCGCCGCGGCCCTGGCGGGCCGGGCGGCCGAAAATTTTTCAATTTTCCTCCCCGCTCCCCCGGCACGCACCCGACAAGTACCCTGCAAGTACCCGGCAAGCTGTCCGTCCCTACGGGGGAGATATTTGCTATATTTCGTTCTGCCCGGTGTCGGCGTCCTGCCCATGCCCGGGGAAATTTTTTGAAATTTTGATTTCCGCTTACACTACGCAATAGGAGCTACATACTATATGGCCACACAAGTCCAGGAGGGAACAGTCCCCACATCCACATACTGGTTCGACCGTACCGCCCGTGAGGGGGTTGCTTACCTCTGCGGGATAGACGTGGAGCTCGACTCCGAGATGAACGCGGGGACAGACTTCTGCGGTCATGTGAAGGCGATGCTTTCCGTGGTATCGTCCGCCGGTTCGGACATGGGGGTGATCAAGCCGTGGACCGCGGTGAAGCTGGAGACTACCGAGTGCGGGATAGTCGCCGTGAAGGAAGGCACCTATACGTGCGGTTCGGAAGCGGTCGCCCTGTACAACAGGTACATGGGACAGGTTCCCCGTGACCCTCTGGGTGGGTGCTCGGCCACTATATGGAACTTCAAGCAGTTCCTCCGCGGGGAGGGGTTCAGTTGGTTTTCGGACGAGGAGGTTAAGGGATGAAGGACCTGATGGAATACGGCAAGCGCATGGTGGGGGTGGTGAGGGATCGCCTCGGCAACCGTCCCTTGGCGAAGACGAAGAAGAACGACAGGGGCGTGCTCTCCCGGACGGAAGTCACCGAGGACGGGATGGAGTCCGGGATGTGGGACTGGTATACGAAGCTGCTGGGCATACTCCCCGGTGGCCGTCTCCCGCGCATGTGGAGCATATACAGGTTCGTCCCGGTGGCCGGGGAGGGCGGCAGTCCATGTCCGCCGGATCTGCAGAACGGGTTCGTCCCGGTGATGAAGGAAGGTTCGTCCGTCCGTCCCCCGATCGTGGTCGGTCCCGGCCGGGA
>RHMF01002210.1_pt1 | contig 14303 bp, 15 predicted proteins | sample 5365151 | NCBI WGS metagenome assembly RHMF01 (sample SAMN10266501, study PRJNA497801) | feces metagenome | isolation source: feces | host: Bos taurus | place: China: Prairie of Fairy Mountain | collected 2017-08-14 | reverse complement strand
GCATCTGAACCAAGAACCATCTTACAATTAAATGCGGCGGCCACAGATTTAAGGCGTTTATTAACCGCAATTTGCTCACTTGATTGGCCTGGAGCGCATTCAATATAAAAATCTTCTCCAAAAAGTTTTTTACACCATAAAATAAATCTTACAATATCATTATGCGCTTCTACAGCACTTGTTGTATCATTATGTTTTTCAGCTTTTATAAGATTTAATACTTGAGAAGAAACTTCTCCACCTATACATGCTGTTGTTGCAATTAAACTATTTGGATATTTATTTACAATTTCTTCAAGATCATCATAAGTTATAGGGACTCTTTCAAGACCTCTATCCCAATAACTATTCATCCATGCTCTTGAAGAAAGTTCTCTTAATGCTCTAAAACCAATTTTATTTTTTGCAATTAAAATAAAATGATAATATTTTTGTCCCATTTGTCTGTTAGGAGTCAAATATATTTCATTTCCTATTGCAACTTTAAAATTTGGATATTTTGTTAAAATTTCTTGAGCATAAAAATTTGCTTCTGGTGCACCTGAGAGACACTCATGATCGGTAATAGCAATTCCACTAAGTCCAATTTCAACAGCTCTATCTATAAGATCTTTAACTTTATTAATACAATCTAATAAACGAATATTCGAAAACTCAGTGTGCGAATGAGGCTCGAATCGTTGAATCATATATTTTTACCTCTCTTATAAATTCTTATAAATATATTATAACATAATAAAATAAAAAAGTCAAGTGGGTAAAATACCCACCTGACTAAAAAATAAATATTTAATTAAGCTACACTGTCCATTGGAGTACCCTCCATATTATAAGGTTAATAGGTTACATAAACTTATATGTCCACTGGACTCTGTACCTCCTTTATTTATTTCTTACAATTATATTATAACAAAAATTTTTGAGTTTGTCAAATTTATTTATCGTACTAAAACCAACTTTTCACTAGCTCGTGTGCAAGCTGTATACAACCAACGAGCATGTTCTGTTTTATCAAAAGGAAAATTTTCTTCTAATACAACGACATTATTCCATTCACTGCCCTGAGCCTTATGAACTGTGATGGCATAAGCATAAGTAAATTCTTTTGGTATAATGTCACCATATTTATGTCGTAATTTTCCAAGTCTATAAGACAATTTCCAATCACAACATTTTTCACCAGTTAAAATCATTTTTCTATCCATTTCTACCATTGGATAAGTGTCATGCGTTTCTGGAACAATAAGATTACCAGTTAAAACATCAAATCTTCTTATATTGCTAGGTACAAAATTAGGTATCTCTCTCCAAGTTTGAAAACTATCTTGTAAAATACCAATAGTGCCATTAATTAATGAATCCCCATCAATACTATAATCATCCCAATAATTGCGGAGGCAGATCATTTTATCCCCATCTACTGGTTCTCCCGATCTTCCAGCCAGCGCCCGCATTTGATTATTAATAGCTTGACGTTTAGCATTGGTAGCTGTTAATATTTGATCCCCCCACTGAAGAATACCAGTATTAAGTTCTTTATATGGAATTATTTTTACTTCATTTCCATCATAATAATTAATTGATTCTTGATTTCTAATTTTCATTGTTAATTGTATAATTTCTGACTCTTGTGCTTGTCGCATAATTTCATCAAGAAAAATATGAGGATTGTCTAATAAATGATTATCTTCTTCTTTATCAATAGGCGGAAGTTGAAATGGATCTCCTAAACATATAATGTATACATTATGTTTAAATAATAATTCCATTAATTCTTTTGGAGCCATTGATACTTCATCAACAATTATAATTTTATATCCTAATACTATTTTTGGTTTTCTAAAAAATCCACCAGTAGGGCGGGGAATATGTTCATATAATAATTTATGTAAAGTGCATACGTTTTTATTACCTTTTTTACGAAGTACTTCGGCAGCTTTACCGGTAAAAGCGCAATAACATACTTGAGATTCATTTACTCCTAAAGCTTCAATTATAAAACGTACTAATGTGCTTTTTCCGCTTCCCGCATATCCAGATATAACAGTATATTTTTCTCCTGCTTTATAGCGGGCAACCGCAATTTTCAAACCTTCTTCTTGTTTTTTTGTTAAAATCATTATTCACACCTATTTAGAAAAAATATTTAGAAGAATCAACAATTTCATAATCTTCCATCAATAATTGAGGATATACTCTACCATTCCATGCATTGGCATTACATTTACATATTGCATTCAATTCAAGATAACCTGTTGTAGTAAATTTTTCAATTTCTTCATCTGTTCCATTAAATTTAATAATAGACAATCCATTAGGGAGGTTAAATTTTAATGTATTGCTTTTCATTATTTGAAAATTAGAACTTGTAATTTTAAAATTTATATTTACATATGCTCTATCTATATCTTGTCCCCAAAAATCGTTCATACTTGCAATTTCTAATATTTTTTGGTTATTATCTTCATATTCTTTAAAATCATAATCAATTCTATAAAGAGGATCGGTTGGAATATCTTCTAATAACTGGTCAATATGATATAAAAATTCTCCAACCTGATTTGCCTTTATACCGAGGCCTGCCGCATTATCGTGTCCTTGTGCATAAATTACTTCTGGACATTGTTCAAGAACGTCTTTAAAACTATCTATGCCAGTTTTAGTATATCCACGCATTGAACCTTCATATGTATCAATTCCATTTCTATTGGTTCGAGTTAATAAACAACAGGGGCGTTGATATTTTGCCATGAATTTATTAGCAATTAAACCGCGGATTTCTGCATCAATCTGTCCTGGCTCAAGTAAAAATACAAGCACTTTATGGTCTAACATATTATTAGTTTGTATCATATTTTCTAACATAGCCAAACCTGCCTCTTCAGCTCTTGTCTGTCTATTTTTAACATTTGTGACAGTTCTAATTGCTTGTAAAACTAATTTTTCTGTCTCTCCTAATTTATGTCCACGCTTATTTGAAAAAACTTCTTCAAAAGCTTTATGATTTAGCATAGCATTAAAAAGTAAATGTTTTTCTTCTAATGTTCCACTACGAGTAATTGCATTTACAAAAGGAACTATAAAAAATGCAGCACCGATAGAAGTACAACTCATAGTTGGATCTGAAGATACATAATCAGCTTTTGATAATGGAAACGAGTTTTTATCAAGCATATAATCAATAAAAGGATTTTTAATATTCTCTTTTTTAAATCCTTTTGTAATTAAATATCGAGTTTCCATTGATCGAAGACTCATCATATCACCGCAATTACCAAGAGCAACTAAATCAAGAAAATCATCAGCATAATTTTTTTCTAATACACTATCAATAAATTTACAGAATTGCCAAACAATACCAACTCCTGATAATTCTTTATTAGGATAATTAGATAGTTGATTATTAATAATAATTGCATCATCACTTATTTTATCGGCTAAGTGATGATCTAATACTAATATATCAATATCTTTTTCTCGCAATAATTTATGATATTCATAATCATTACTACTTGAGTCTGGACATATAACTAATGATGGATTTTTATTTATTATAAAATCAAAACAATCACTTAATCCATGTTGTTTGCTATCATGCATATACCAATCTACATGATTTATTACCCATGTAGGGAATAATTTATATAAATAATTAATTAATAATGCGGCAGATGTATATCCATCACAATCGCAATCTATAATAATTAATGCATTTTGATTAAATTGAATTCTGTGTAAAATAGCAAATAATCCCTATTTTAAATTATCCTCTCCTAATAATAATGGAGAATTAATATCCTAATCTGATAAATTTAAATAATGTAAAATATCTTTTTCTACAATTCCTCTGTTATATAATACTTGCTAAATTGCTGAAAAATTTTTATTAGGTTGGTTAATTAATTCATATCTCATCTTAACTCAACCTCACCAAAAGGTACCCAATTTGCTATTGCTGTCTTACAGCCGCATAATTCCATATCTGTTACAAGATTGGGGTCATAATTAATATAAATTAAAGCTGCATTTTCTATATATTTTAATGTATCATTGCTTAATAATAATACGGGTAAGTTTCCTTCATGCCAATCTTTATAATATTCAATCTTTTGTATTACTTTAGATAAATCAAATTTGAATAATTCAACTCTCATTATAAAATACTCCTTATAAATAATATTTTTCTATTTATATTATAATAAAAAAAGAAAGAATTGTCAAGTCAATTCTTTCTTTACTCAACTGTTATTCTATTTTTAAATAATTCAATAAACTTATTTTTTCCTTCATCTATGGGGCTGGATTTATATCCTAATAATCCAGTTTTATCAAACATATAACTAATATTTACATAATTACCATATTTATTATATATTGCTTTTAATTTTATTACCCATTTTTGCCATTCTTGGTCACCAATTTCTTGAAACTGTTTATCTAGTGCTATAATAATTTCTTTTACACCAAGAGATAAAAGCAATTTAACTTGATAATTAATTAAATTACTGCCGCAACAGGCTACACTAATATCAGCATCTTTACCAAAATATGATGCATATTTTAAACAGCTTTTTTCACCTTCAAAAACAATTGCTTTTTGAAATGTAGAAATTGCTTTTTTACTATTGTTTAAATTATATAAATTAAATCCAAGAGGATGGTTATACATTTGTCCATTTATATATGCAGGACGATATTTACCAAATATTTCATTTTCTTTTATTAATGTTCTTTCTCTAATTCCAATTAAATTATTATTTATATCATAGTGAGGAATAACAATACCTTCACTAATTGGATTATAGCAAATACTTCTAGATAATATTATATCAAAAGTTATATCTTCTTGTTCCCAGGGAATAATATGCGGTCGTGGTAAATAAGTTAATATTTTACTATCATATATTTTTAATTCTACAATTTGCGGTTGATTTTTTTCTTTATTTCTTTTGAAATTATTAATAATTTTCCAATCTTCGCTTGTTTCTTGATTATCTTCAAAATCAAAAGTTTCTTTTGTATATCCAAAATATTTAGCAACAAATATAATTGCTTTTGCTAAAGTAAAATTTTGGATACCAGCAGTTTTATTTACCCGTAATACTAAATCATATATATCAAAAGATGCATCTCCGCATCCTGTATAACAATGAAATAATCGAGTATTTTCATAATAATATAGTTTATGGCTATCGCCGCCATGGCAGATAGTGCGTGCGGTGAATAATCCATTTCCCATGGTAGGCTCACCGCCCAATTCGCTTACTACTAAATCAAATACTTCTTCTATGGAAAGATTTTCTTTTAATGTATCTTTATCATATTTAAAAGGCATTCTTTATTCCTTTATATTCTTCAATATAAGCTTGTAAACAACCATCTTTTGGTAATATTATAACAGTTTTATTGACTGAAGATTTTGTTATAATATCTCCAATCCATTTATCCCAATTCATTTCAACTAAGGTAGTAAAATTAATATCATTTCCTCTTTTAATATATCTATCTTTATAAATGGATATATCAGTAAAGGGAGGCACTACAACAGTGTATTTTACTTCCATTTGTTCAAATTGTTCTAATAACTGAGGGTGAGTAGACACCATAACATTATATCCATTATCATTTATATGTTTTGCTACTTTTGCATAACGAACCCAATCTTTTTCAAATGGGGTACTTTCTAAATCTACCCAATTAGAAAATTTTGCTAAGGTAGATTTTCCAACTCCAGGAAAACCACAAATAATCATATTTCCTCCTTAAAATGCACTTGCCTCTATTTTAGGTGTTACTTTAATTTTTAAATCTTCTATACTTAATAATTCATAATTATAATTAGTTACAAATATTGGATCAATTCTACATATACCTCTATTAGATTTACACCAAAGTAAGATATCTTTATAGCGGCCGCGTCTATTTTTATATACAGATATTTTTATATCAGGCATTTCAATTCCCATAGAATTAACGATATTTTTTAAAGACTCTTTATCATCTTGACTGGTTTGTAACATAATCATACCACAATCAATTTTATCAGCTATTGCTTTTGCACCACGCAATAAATTTTGATCGTATTGCTGTGCTGATACATAATCTGCATTAAGCTGCGTTGCTGACATTATAAATACTCCATATTGATTACAAAGGTCTTTCAATCTTACACTAATCATAAAAAGTATATTATCTTCACGCAATCCTTTAACTCCAGCTTTTGAACTAATCTCACTTAAAATTTTCATACTTGAATGGATATAATCCATAAAAATATAACGAGTATTATATTGACGAATACCAAATTTTATAGTATTTTCAATATCTTGAAGTGAAAAATCTGGAAGTTTTTTAATATATAAAGGACTTTTTGAAAGAATTGCGGCGGCCTCGCTTACTCGCTCCCACTCATCGCCGACATATGTATTCTCAAGAATGTGATCCTCATTTACACCAGACAAAAAAGCAATCATCATAGTTTGAATTTCATCTTCTTCTTGCTCTGTGGTAATAAACTGAGTCGGTTCACGAGTTCCATTATCCTCCCATTGTTTTGTTTCAAGATTATAAATTTTATTACAAGCAATAGCACAAGCATCTGCAATCATGGAACGCGTCTTTCCGACACCCGTAGCCGCCGACCGCAAATAAAACTTTTTTAATCTTGCCCCTCTATGAATTGCATTAACCAATCTTCCATATAAAGGATAACCAATTTCAGGAGTTGTTTTCAATCTTTCAAGTAGTGCCATTGCACCGTCTCCGGCTTGAATCACTCCATCTTCTGAATTATCAATATATTTAGCTTTTATTTCATCTATTTTATCATTAATAATATCCGCAATTTCATTAATAGGAGTATTATCAAACCAGGTTTCTTGAACTTCCTTTTTCTTTACATCTAATACATTATCTGGATCATATAACCAAGATAAATCCATTCCAATATTTTTATTATACATCCTAAACAATGTCATTTTTTTCATTCGATTATAATAATAATCAAATGCTGCTAATTGACACATTTCTTTAAGATTTGTTAAATATTCAGACCCTTTATTAGTTTTATAAATTGCATATTTTTTTGGTCTTTGCTCTAAATATTTTTCTATATCTTCAATAGATATTTGTTTAGCACCTAACTGATGAAGATTATAAATTGAACCAAATAAAATCCTATGAAATTCTTGAGCAAAATCTTCTTCGTGAAATTTATATTTTTCTTCTAAATCCAAAAGGGAAGGATTCATAAAAACATCACCAATTACCTGCATACAAGCAGATACATCATAATATTTTGAACTCATTCATCCTCCTCTTCTAACCACAAATGCGGCGGCCGCACATATACTCTAGGTGACTCAATACTTATTACTCTTTCTTTTGGCAAAATAAAATTTGAAATATCTTTTTCTTTATTAATTAATTGTGCTTGATATAATGCATAATAATAATTTAAAGCTTGATTATATATATAAGGTATTATTCCAATACTACCATTACTTTTATCAAGTGAATGTCCTTCTTTTTCATAATACCATTTAAGAGTTTTTAACATTCCACTGTATGTATAATTATTTTCTTTTACATATCGTTCTGCTAATTTTTTAGTTAATATATAATTATAATCTTCTCCAAATAATTGTTTAGTATAATCAAAAAATGCTTCAATATCTCGTTCTTCTTGAGACATATTTGCTATATGATCTTCCCAGCATTTTAAATGAGCATATCTACGGGCGGAGACTTGTTTTGTTGGTTCAATATCTCTATCAAATTGCTCGCCGCAATATAAGCATTTTACCTTATGAGCCATAGACATAATCTCCTTTTTATATTTATATTTATATTATACAATAAAAATAATAAAAAGTCAAGAGAGTTGTCCCTTGACTTTTTTATTATATTCTTTTTATTATATATTATTCAGGTTTTTCTTTTGATAATATAAGCAAATCATCATATATAAGAGAAAGTGCTTCTACCTGTTCTCTTGAGCACTGACTCATTTTTTGTCCCCTACCAAGATACCGATCAGTGATTTGAACAATGCGGGGCTGATAAAAATCTACAAACACTTCTTCAGAATTACCCTCAATCATTCCCTTAATTAAATTGTTACAATTTTTCATTAATTCATCAAAATCAAGGTCTTTTGTAGTATCTTCATAAGCATTGTTTCGAGTATCTGTAAAATACTGCTGTCCATCTTCTTCAGCCTGCTTATCAATAGCAGCCGCAATTGCATTTACAAGATTATCATATGAAAAATCTATATAATCTGGAGTATATTTAAATCTTGATCCAGCTTCATAACGAGGAGTGCCTCTCATAAATAATTTTGTAGAAAGGTTGCCATCTTTATCTGTTACTGCTCTTGAATACGCAACTATATCGCACATTCTTGCACAAATATTATTTGCTCTTTTATCAAGAGTAGGAACAATTTTGTTATACTGATTACCAGCTTCGTCTGTAAAAGTTTTATCTGTTTCATGCGAAATCATAACTAAACCATAATCCATCTGAACAATAGAACGAAGTGCTGTATCAAATTCTTTTTCTACTAATCCATATCCTTTACCATAAGGAATATCTGAAATAGAATCCACTCCATAGCCGCCATCTGGTCTTTGAGCATTATCACAAATATATTTTGTACAATAATCATATGCTATATCTGCGGTATCTATAACAATTGTTTCATACATTTCTTTTGCACGAGGATCTTTCAACTGACGAAGAACTTTTTTAAATTCTGCCCATGAATTAATTGGCTGTGGTCGAATACCGGCAAGAGCATTATAACCCTTTTCAAAAGCAAGAAGCAATGCATTAGGAAATTTTGAAGCAATTGTTGTTTTTCCAGTTTTCCAACCACCATAAAAGAATACTGAATATCCGCGGAGGTCACGACTAACTTGATGCGGTTGAATGCTAAAAATATCAATATCTGCCATAATTATATCCTTTCTGTGATAAGAAAGGGGTTATACACCCCTTTCTTTTAGAATGTAAAATTTCCTGCAGGAACTTCTGCCTTCTTTGTCGCAGCTGTTACATCAAAATTTACACTATTTGCGGCAGCATTTTTTGCCTGACGGTCATTATATCTCTTTTCGACCTCAGCAAGCATTTCCTGACGCTTCTGAACCATTGCATTAACATCTGCTGTTGTCAGAACTTCCTCATCGCCAAAATCATAAGGAACTTTTGCTGTACCAGTAATGACATACTCACGGCTCTTCCTTTCATAAGTCTGAACCGCTGCCTCACCAAATGCAGACTCTTCAGTTCTTTCTGTCTTAACTGTTAATGAATTAATACGTCCCCAAACTTTTGTGAAGACTGGATTAGAGGGAGCCGCATCAAGATTCTCAAAATAATTCATTCCCATTTCATTACGAACAACAAATGTTACAGGAAGAAGAATCGGTCCAAAACCAAAAATTGCTCCGCCAACAGTCACATAATCTTCTTCGATATTTTTATCTGGATCAGCTTCCTTACGAGTTACTTTTGTAATTAACATATCTGCTGAAAAAGTATTTCTTTCTGCCTCTGGTCCAAGTTCTGTAACAATTGTGCAAAAACCATTTTCGTTTCTCATTGCTGCAACCTTTGTACCATCAGATGCAATAAAATCATTTAATGCGATAGATACACCAGTACACTGAACCTTATAAGCATTATCTTTTCCGCCATTAATCCACATTTTATCAGGATTGTCAATAATCCTCTTAAGTGCGGTATATGTGTTATTAGCCTTTCCACTTGCATATGTTTCAGTTACATATGTATAATGAATTGTGATAACATTCAGAGCAGCTTCATCAACTGCAATATCAAGATCACCAGCAATATATTTAGTTCCAGGATTCTTTGAGTTTTCTCCTGTTACTCTTTCAGAAAGCTGATTAAAGTTACTTCCTATACTATAAACATATCCTTCAATTTTTTCTGTGTTAATAAATCTTGCATTTACCTTCATTTAATTTCTCCTTAAAAATTAATTTTAATTTCTTTTTATATTATATCAAAATTTTTATTAATTGTCAAACTGATAAGTTTTACCTTTTTCAGTTAATGAATATCTAACAGGGTCTTTTCCAATTTTTTCTACATAACCATCATTAACAAGTTTTCTCATAGATCCTGCAATTGAACGACCTGAGGTAAAAAGTGCCTCTGCCGCCTCCTTAGAAGTAAAAAGATTACACATTGAAACTTCATTTTCCTGCATCCAAGAAAGAAGTTTAATGCCATTTTCAGTCATTCCTTTTGACTCTTTAATTTTTCCTTCTTTAAACTCTTTCCAGAAATTAATTGCAGCAAGATACTCTTCTTCTGTAAAGTTATCTGATAAAATTATTCCACCATCATCAAAACAATAATCAACAATTTTAATAAATATTTCTTTATTATTCATATTCTTTTTCCTTTTTATAATATATTTTTTAACTTTATAAATATATTATAACATTTTATTTTTTATTTTTCAATTTGAAAAGGAATATTTTCATCATCAAAAATTAAATATTGAGCATAAGGTAAACTTCTTGCCCATGCAATAAAATTATTCTTTGAGGCATCATCTGAGCCGCCCCATTCATTTAATTTATGATTTCTTCTTTGGCTCTTTGAACAGATAGCTCTAATTGTTTCATAATTAGCAGTCCAAGTACGTGTTTGTAACCAGCCATTAGGTAACCACCGCACAAGTTCTTTCCAGTATCTTTTATCATTTGTTTCAAGATATTTTTGACGAAGAAATTCAAGTTGCTCAATTATAAATTCAGATAACATTCCTGTTGTATTTTCTGCTTGGACTTTTCCATCTGGGCTAATGACATCATAATAAACTAGATCTTCATTAAAATCATCTGTTTCAAAACAATCAATAGTAATAGGTTTGCTTGTTAATTTATGCATCGTTGATGTACTATTGGTAACTGTTGCTACTTTATATGTATCTAATTCTTTCCACCAATATAATGGGGCAGTAATATCAACGGTTACAAGAATCTGTCGTAAAAATTTACGGTGTTCAGGACCTGCTTTAATAAGAGTCTGCATTAATTTCATATCTTTTGGACCAATCATCGCAAAATCACCAATGTCATTTTTATCATTAAGTCTTAAGATTCCATTATCCAGCAGCTTATTTTCATATTGTTCTGCTATTCTGCAACCTTCATCAGAAAATTCTTCAGGCCAATTTAATTCAGGATGATATTCATGTACCCAATTATCAGCAACAAAACTTGCTCCATCATAATAATCAAGGTCTGCAATTTGAAAATCACTATCACTTAAATGCCAACTATTTTTAGGATTACGCATACCACGAATAGCGCCCTAAAAGCCACCTACCCATGTATTTTCAAATTTCATTATTTATCTCCTTTTCCAATGGTGATAGTCCCTGTAGTTGTATCATTACAGGAAATTGTATAAGGATTAGTAGAAGTAGTAATTTCATTAGAATAATAATAATAAGGATAGGTCATTGGAGAAGACCAAGTATAATGTTTATTATCTCTATATCCCTCCCAATAAACATCATCTAAGAGTTTTTTTAACTATTTTTCTGTTAACTCAATTTTACCATTTTTATTTAAAGTAAATACTTTTATCATTTAATTACTCCTTTATTTCCATTATAACCAAATTTATTACTTTGGTATGTATTTATCCAAAAAGCCTCTTTTTCATTTAATTGTTCTTTAGGACACTATTCTAAAAGTTCAAAAGTAAAATTCCAAATACCATCTTTTTGCATGGCATTGTATAATATATTTGTTGCGGAAGCCTATATACCAAGCCCGCATTTACAATGTTGTTTCCATCTATCACTAACATTAACACTTTGACCAATATAACATTGTTCAGTTAATGAATTAGTAATTTTATAAATGCCACAAATCACTTTTTTCCCAAGTATTCTATCACATAACTCTGTCATTTGTTTTTGAAAATATTGAGTCCATATTAATTTACTTAAAACAACTGGCTTATGAAAAGAAACTTTTAAATTTTCTAACATTTTTACATCAGATAAATCAGCATCACTAATTGATAATTTATAAAAATCCATCTGCTATTTTATCTGTTGCTCGCGGAGACGCGCCTATACGCCCGCACTAAGCGATGCCCGCAACTTATCTATTTCATTTTGTATTCGTTCTTTTTCCTATTGAGCAGAATATCGAATATTTTGAAGATCGGTATGAATATTTGCAATTTCTTGTTGCGTTTTAAACTATGCTGTTTTTAATTGCTAATCAATTAACTACTGCCTATTTTTTAAATATGTATCAATTTCTTTCTTACGATATTCTTGCCACTAATTTAAATCATTATCTATTTCATTTCTTTTTTTTAATTGAGAATTATTTAACTATTCTTTTTGCTACTATAAATAGCATAATTGGTGAAATAAATCTTCTTTATATTGTTCTTGCTATATATTTTTAATTAATTCAATTTTTTTTGCTTTGTAAAAAAGAACAATACTACATATTAAAAAAATGACATTTAGTATTAACAATATTATTAATGCTATTTTCATTTTTTTCTCCAATGTAAAAAATGCAGGTTAGACTATTACATCTAACCTGCACTATTTAATCATAAATTATTCAGCATCAGGATCGAATGCACGACCTTCATCGGTCAGCTGAATGAACTTAATTGCCTTGTGGAGGCCAGTCTCAGGATCCTCAATCTCTGCAGGAACACGAACCATCAGAGGAACGATATTTTTATCTGCATCTCTATGACGCTGGAATGCTGATGTTACAATGCCATTAACTGAACGAACTGTAAGACCAGTTGCATCTGCAATATCCTGTGCGGTAAAATCTTCTCCATCATGAGCCTTTACAAAATCATATACGATTTTACTATTTTCTTTAAGCATAACTATTTTTCTCCTTGTGTGTTTATTTATTTAAATTATGTTATTATCAAAGATGAATTTATATTTATCACCTGTATTTTTATTATATCAAAAATTTTTTATAAAATCAAGAAAAAATAACAAGCGAATAAAATATTTATTTTTTATATTTTTTGCTTTCATATCTGAATACAACTTTATTTCACTATTCATCTTTTATTTACAAATATATTATATAAAAAATTTCTTTATTTTTCAATATATTGCTTTATAAAGTCAGCTTCTGAAAGGATCGGTATATTGCGATCTTTAGCCGCTTTATTTTTAGCTGATGTACTATTTACATCATTATTTATTAATATATTAGTTTTACTCGAAATTGAATCAACCACCTTACCGCCATATTTTTCAATAACAGCTTTAAGTTCATTTCTATTTTTAAAATTAGTTAATTTTCCAGTAATAACTATATTCTTACCTTCAAGTGTATTGTTTATTATTGTTTCTTCTTGCAGGGTTTCGAAGGTAAGTAATTTTGCAATTTTATCTGCTTCTGAATAATCAAAATGTTTTAATTGATAATTCATTTCTTCCCCAAAATTTTCAATAGTAAAAAAGAAATATTTTTTATCCTCAACTGCTTTTCTAAAATTATCATATGTTTTAAATTGTTTTGATAATTCTTTTGCGGCAGTCCGTCCTATAAGAGGTATGCCAATTGCAGATATAAAAGCTTCAAGGGTTGTATTTTTGCTATCTTCTATTGCATTTAGAATTTTTGTAACTGATTTATCTCCGAAACCTGGCTTAGCCATAAACTCCATCCCATGCTTTTCGGAAAGACAATATAAGTCTTCTACAGATTCTATCCATCCCCAATCAAGCAATTTTTCAAGAGTTGCTTTTGATAATCCTTTAATATCAAGCCCTTTTTTCCCACAAAAGTGATTAAGTTTATTAACTATTTTTCCTTCACAGTTTTCATTTGCACACCATATAGTAATAACGCCATTATTATTTTCTACTATTAAATCGCCGCCGCATATTGGACAAGAGGTTTTATGAATAAATAATTCTGAATCAACATTTGAAATATCCTTGTCTGCCCAGCTAATTTGCGGAATAATTTGATTACTTTTAAAAACTTTAATAGATTGACCTTTGTATGGATGTTCGCCAAGAGTTTCATTCATTACACTTAAATTATGTAATGAAGCTCTTTCTATTATTGCCCCATCAATTTCAATAGGTTCAAAAATTGCAACAGGGGTTAAAACACCCGTTCTTCCAATGCTTAATTCTATATCAATTAAGTTAGTATCATATTCCTCATCATATAATTTATATGCGATTGCATTTTTTAAATGATGATCTGTCTGACCTTGCGCTTTACCATATTCTA
>RHMF01000748.1_pt1 | contig 14304 bp, 14 predicted proteins | sample 5365151 | NCBI WGS metagenome assembly RHMF01 (sample SAMN10266501, study PRJNA497801) | feces metagenome | isolation source: feces | host: Bos taurus | place: China: Prairie of Fairy Mountain | collected 2017-08-14 | reverse complement strand
TGGCCGACGGCATCTGGGAAAACACCTTCAAGGTCAAGCCCGAAGTGCTGACCCGCGAGGAAAAGAAGGAGTGGGGCAAGCAGCTGACCGGCGTATCCGTCGGCTCCGACGCCTTCTTCCCCTTCGGCGACAATGTGGAGCGTGCCCGCAAGTCCGGCGTGTGCTACATCGCACAGCCCGGCGGCTCCATCCGCGATGACCATGTCATCGAGACCTGCAACAAGTACGGCATCGTCATGGCCTTCACCGGCATGCGTCTCTTCCACCACTAAGAGGAGGAGCCGATATGAAAGTACTTGTCGTTGGTTCCGGCGGACGTGAACACGCCATCTGCTGGAAACTGGCACAAAGCCCCAAAATTACCAAGCTGTACTGCGCCCCCGGCAACGGCGGCATTGCCGACATAGCCGAGTGTGTTGATATCAAAGCCACCGATGTGGACGCCATGGTCATCTGGGCCTATGAAAACAAGATGGACTTTGTCGTTGTCGCCCCTGACGATCCCCTTGCGCTGGGCATGGTGGACGCACTGGAGGCCCACGGCATCCCCGCCTTCGGTCCCCGGGCCAACGCCGCCATCATCGAGGCATCCAAGGTTTTCTCCAAGAACCTGATGGAGAAGTACAACATCCCCACCGCCAAGTATCAGACCTTCACCGAAATGGAGCCCGCTTTGGCTTACGTCCGTGAGCAGGGCGCCCCCATCGTTGTCAAGGCCGACGGTCTGGCTCTGGGCAAGGGTGTCATCGTCGCCCAGAGTGTGGAAGAGGCCGAGGACGCCGTCCGCTCCATGATGGGTGACAAGAAGTTCGGCGAGGCCGGCACCCGTCTGGTCATCGAAGAGTGCATGACCGGCCCCGAGGCCACCGTGCTGGCCTTCTGCGACGGCGAGCATCTGGTGTGCATGAAGTCCAGTCAGGACCACAAGCGCGCCTATGACGGCAATCAGGGTCCCAACACCGGCGGCATGGGTGCCATCTCCCCCTCCCCCTACTACACCGATGAGATCGCCGCACGCTCCATGGAAGAGATCTTCCTGCCCACCGTGGCCGCGCTCAAGGCCGAAGGCCGCCCCTTCCAGGGTGTTATCTACTTCGGTCTGATGCTGACACCCAACGGTCCCAAGGTGGTGGAATACAACGCCCGCTTCGGTGATCCCGAGTGTCAGGTGGTCCTGTCCCTGCTGGACACCGACCTGTTGGACATCATGCTGGCCTGCCGCAACGGCACACTGGACCAAGTGGATGTCAAGTGGAAGGATGGCTCGGCCTGTGTGTTGGTACTGGCTTCGGGCGGCTATCCCAATGCCTACCAGAAGGGTTACCCCATCTCGGGTATTGACAAAGCCAACGAGACCGCCGTGGTCTTCCACGCCGGCACCAAGAAGGGCCCCAATGGCGAGATTCTGACCAACGGCGGCCGTGTACTGGGTGTTACCGCCACCGGCGCCGATCTGGAGCAGGCCATTCAGGGCGCATACGCCGCCGGCTCCCACATCAACTGGACCGACATGCATTTCCGTACCGACATCGGCCGCGTATAAATGCATAAGCAAACCCCGTTCCGCGCTGCGGAACGGGGTTTCAAATCGTCAAAAAATCCTCGTAGAGTTTCGCCGCCGCGGCGGCGAAATAAGATAAATCCATTTTCTCCGGTGACATGTGCGTCGGAGAAAATACACCTCGGCCTGTAAACGTGCGAATTGGGCGCCGGTGGCGCACGATTCGTGCGCCGCGACAGGCCGCAATGTTTTGTCGGAAAAGGCTTTGCCTTTTTCGACAGGCAAAAACCCCGTTCCGCGCTGCGGAACGGGGTTTTTGTATTTCTTATTCTTCCGATTCCTCGGTCTCTTCGCCCTCTTCGGCAGATTCGACTTCGACCTCGGTTTCAATCACTTCGGATTCCACTTCAACCTCAACCTCTTCGGTCTCCACGGAATTCTCGGGCTGCACGGCGGTCTCTTCCACCTCGGGCTTATAGGGGGTGAAGGACTTTACGTGGGCTGCAAGGTAATCGCGGAACTCTTCCACGCTGCCCAGGGTGATGTCCTTTTTCTGCAGCAGAATACCGTGGCCACTGTGAACCAGCAGGAATATGTCCTCGGTCTCCATGGCGAACTCCACATCGTCATAGTCCACGGCTTCCTGTTCCAGATCTTCCAACGCGCCGGTCACAATGACCAGTTCCTCGTCCGAGAAGCAGACCTGACGCTCCTTTTCTTCCACAACGCCCTTGTGCTCGTCCAGAAACTCTTTTGCCGCACTGTCAAATTTATCAGTGGCAGGCACCTTTCGCTGAGGAAGCAGACGCTTACTGCCGACAAAAATACAAACAATACCGATAATGGGGAGCCACTTGTTGCCATCCTCACCCTTTCCAAGACCGGAAATCAGCAGATAAAGGCCAACTGCAACCCAGACGATGCCCCAGATAACACTTTTGATTCGGGCTTTCTTGCGTTCCTCCTCGGTCATCTCAGCATAATTCGCTTTGCCCGGGTGCAGCTGCTGATTGCGCAGCTCCATACGGCGCTGCAGCGCTCTGCTGACCTGAGGCAGCAATGCCTGAGAATCGTACTCGCTTACCTGAAAAATAAATTCAATTTCACCCATGATCGTGAAACCTCCCGGTTTTCTTTTTTCACAATGTGGATATGATAACAGGAAAATATGAACATTTCAAGAAATCTTGCCATTTCTGCAGAAAAAAACTCACCGCCGGTCAGCGGTGAGTTTTTATTCCAGCGTAAGTATTACTCCTGAGAAATAGCGCCAACGGGGCAAACGCCTGCGCAGGAACCACAATCGAGGCAGGAACCTGCGTCGATTTCAAAGTGGTCGCTGCCCATTGCGATAGCACCGACGGGGCAAGTAGCCTCACAAGCGCCGCAGCTCAGACAATCGCTGCTGATAACATATGCCATGGGATACACCTCCTTGCATGATACTCACATTCTATCATCTTTTTTTTAAATTGCAATCCTAAATTCCTGCCACCGTGGGTATATTTTAACTGTTTTCATAAAAAAATAAGAAAAATGAATACGGAGCGTCGAACTATGAACGAAATCTTACGGCCCCAGGCCCTTGCAGGCAGCATTACACCGCAGCTGGAAGGCGCCGCCCAGTCGAAAATTCACCCGCAGCGGACTTCGGCACAATCCAACATCAAACCGGGAAAAGGCGGCGCAGAGCATGAATAACAGTCAATTCACACAGCGGGCGCAGGCAGCCCTGAAACTGGCACAGGAATCTTCTGCCCTGCTGGGCCATGGCTATGTGGGCAGCGAACATCTGCTGCTGGGTCTGCTGAAGGAAGGTCAGGGGGTGGCCGCAAAGGTGCTGACCCGCGCCGGGTTGACCGTTGACGCTGTTCAGACCTCCATTTCCCGGCTGGTGGGGGTGGGCGCCCCCGGCGGACTTCCCTCGCAGGGACTGACTCCACGCTGCAAAAAAATTATTGAACTGGCGCTGACCGAAGCCCACCGGCTTGGACACCATTATGTGGGCACCGAACATCTGCTACTGGGTCTTCTGCGGGAAGGGGACGGCGTGGCCGCCCGGGTTCTGACCGGGAGCGGACTGGACCTGCGCAAACTTTACACCGATGTGACTGCGGCATTGGGCGGTGAACCGACCCCTCCGACACGCAGCAAACCCCGACCGGACCGAGAGTACAGCAGCGATACCAAGCTGCTCAACCAGTTTTCCCGCGACCTGACCCATATGGCATACAACAATCTGCTGGACCCGGTCATCGGCCGGGAAAACGAGGTGCGCCGGGTCATTCAGATCCTGTCACGCCGCACCAAAAATAACCCTGCTCTCATCGGCGAGCCCGGTGTGGGCAAGACCGCCGTGGCAGAAGCGCTGGCTCAGCACATCGCTTCGGGAAATGTCCCTGACAATCTGCGCCGCAAGCGCCTGCTGGCGCTGGATCTGTCCTCCATGGTGGCCGGCACCAAATACCGGGGCGAATTTGAGGAACGGGTGAAAAACATTCTGGCCGAGGTGCGCCGTGCCGGAGACATCATCCTCTTTCTGGACGAGCTGCACACCATTGTAGGCGCCGGCTCGGCCGAAGGCGCCATCGATGCCGCCAACATCCTCAAACCCGCACTGGGACGGGGTGAAATTCAGGTGGTTGGCGCTACTACGCTAGATGAATACCGCAAGCACATCGAAAAGGACGCCGCACTGGAGCGTCGCTTTCAGCCGGTCACGGTGAGCGAGCCGGACGGTAAAACGGCATTGGCCATTCTGGCGGGACTGCGCGACCGCTATGAGGCCCACCACAAGCTGACCATCCCCGACGAGACCCTGCAGGCGGCGGTTTCCCTGTCCCAACGCTATCTGCACGACCGGCGTCTGCCCGACAAGGCCATCGACCTGATCGATGAGGCCGCCTCCCGGGTGCGCATACAGCGGCTCTCCGCACCCCCCGATCTGCGGGAACTGGAGGAAAAAGCCGACCGGGCCCACCGGGAGAAGGAAGAGGCCATCCGCAGTCAGGATTTTGAAAAGGCCGCTATGCTGCGAGATGCCGAAAGCGACTTTCGCAACGAACTGGAAGCCCTGCAAAACCGCTGGCGCACCGGCGGACCGGACGGACAGGTCACCGGCGAAGATGTAGCCGCTGTGGTGTCAGATTGGACCGGTGTTCCGGTCACCACCCTGACCGAGGCAGAAAGCCACCGACTGCTTGCCCTGGAGGAAACCCTACACCAGCGTGTGGTGGGACAGGAGGATGCCGTGAACGCCGTGGCCCGAGCCGTGCGCCGGGGTCGTGTGGGTCTCAAGGAGGAACGCCGCCCCATCGGTTCGTTCCTGTTTCTTGGCCCCACCGGTGTGGGAAAAACCGAATTATGCAAAGCTCTGGCCCACATTCTGTTTGGCAGCGAAGAGGTCCTGCTGCGCTTTGATATGTCGGAATATATGGAGGCCCACGCCGTTTCCCGACTGGTGGGCTCCCCACCCGGCTATGTGGGTCACGAGGAGGGCGGCCAACTGACCGAGCAGGTGCGGCGCCATCCCTACTGCGTGGTGCTCTTTGACGAAATTGAAAAGGCCCACCGTGACATTTGGAGTATTCTGCTGCAAATCATGGAGGACGGTGTACTGACCGACACTCAGGGTCGCAAAGTCGACTTCAGCAACACGGTGGTGGTGCTCACCTCCAACGTGGGTGCCGAACGGATTACCTCCAAGGGTGGAAAGCTGGGTTTCTCTTCCGCCGCTTCCGGAACCACACGAAGTCCGGAAGAACTGAAAGGCATTGTGCTGGAGGAGGTCAAGCGGGTCTTCCGTCCGGAATTTCTGAACCGGTTGGATGAAATCATTGTATTCCGTCAGTTGGAGCAGGAACAGATCATTTGTATCGCCCGGCGTATGCTCAATCAAGCCGCGGAGCGCTTGAGCAAACTCGGTTCTTCTTTGGAAATCAGTGACTGTGCTGTAAAAGAACTTGCCGCCCTCGGTTTTGACCCCATGTACGGGGCCCGACCCCTGCGCCGGGCCATCCGTGCCCATGTGGAGGACCGACTGGCCGAACTTCTGCTGAACGGTTCGCTGAAAAAAGGGGATACCGCTCTGGTGGACTGCATAAACAATACTATCTCGGTTTCGGTAAAACCCCACGGAAAGGATGACGAAAACCCATGAAATTCCTGATTGCCTGCATTCTCCTTATTTCCATGCCGCTGACCGGCTGCGCTACCGAAAAGCAGCAGCCGGTCCTGTCCTATGACGAACGCACCGACCTGTACGAAACTGCCATCGAAGCCGCGCGGGACGCTGTCAGCAATGAGACGCTCCCGCTGATCGACGATGCCGATGATGCCGACGCCGAGGCGGTGTTCGATCTTCTGAATCTTTCTGCGGAGGATATGAACACCTATGCCATTTCGGTCTCCCGAGCCAATGATAAGGCCTACGCCGTGGCTGCCATCTTTCCCGCTGCCGGGAAGCAGGATGCCGTGCTGGAATCCCTCCGCCGTTTTATGATCAGCCAGCAGCACACCTTCAAAGATCATCTGCCCGACCAGTACAAGGTCGCTGTCAACACCCGTCTGGAAACTTTGGAGGATGGTACGATACTTCTGGTCATGAGCGAAAATCAGGACGCCCTATTTGACTCCATCCGTGACACCATTGAACTGCGGAAATAACGAAACGCCCCGGCAGTGGACTGCCGGGGCGTTTCTGTTACTGCACGGTGGGTTTGCTGTTGGTAAACTTCTGGTAGGCGGTATCCACCTTGCTGTTGGGGGCCTGTTCCACCTGATACCAGCCCTTCTCCTTTGCCATATTGAACAGCTCGGTCTGGGTCTTGTGGTTCTGATTCAGAATCTGCAGGAACTGATCACGCAGTTGAGTATTCACACACTCGGACGCGTAGGTATCATAGTTTGCGGTCATCTTCTTTTCACCCATCAGCAGATCGGTGAGATATTCCTGTTCGGTCACTGTGTTTCCTCCTTTTCTTACTGTAAAAACTTCAGCAGGGTTTCGTAATTCTGCTTGTGCTGATCAGCATACTTCCGATAGCTATTCTGCAGTTCACGGTCGCTGCACTGCTGCATTGCGTCCTGATACTTGCAGCACATGACCTTTTCAAAGCCCAGCTGATCTTCCAGTGCGCCCAGTTCCTTGGTGGTCAGATTTGCCATGGGGGTCCCTCCTTTGTGAATCGATTTCCTTCCTATCTTTTCCGTCCGGCCGGAAAATATACGGAGTTCCGTCTTCACAAAAGGAAAAAATCAGCCGCCCGTTTTCCACACGGCTCAAACAAAACAAGGGAGTCAGCGGAAAGGGTGCGCGGGGATCAAAGGGCAGACTTAACACAAATCCTCCCTCGCTGCGCCGCACCGTGTGACGGGGCAATCTGCAGGCGCTGCGGCGCAGTACGTCATCCACCCACGGAACCGTGGACGCACTTCCCGAAAAGGAATGGCTCAGCCGGCATTCCACCGCCCGGACCGGCCATACTCCCTGTCCTTTTAAGCTGTCCACACTCAAAGTGCGCCGCAGACAAAGTGTTCCGCCCTCCGGCAGCAAGGTGCCCAGCAGGAATCTGCCGCCCGGACCCACGGCCCATGCCTTGTACAGGCCGTCTCCCGGATCCCTGCAGGAAACCTCTATCACCGCCCGCAGTCCCTGCTGTGTCACCGACCACTCCATCTTCTCACCCCCGAAAAGCATAAAAGACCTCCGTACAGTCTATGCACGGAGGTCTTAAATGTGATTTCGTCTTGGTTATTTTGCGTCACCGAACTCGTTAAAGAAACGGTCATGAATGGCCTGAACGGCACGGTCGGCTTCATGGATGTCCACCAGAACCGAGACCTTGATCTCACTGGTGGAGATCATGTTGATGTTGATGCCCGAGCTGTACAGGGCCTCGAACATCAGGGAGGCCACGCCGGGGTTGTTGATCATGCCTGCGCCCACGATGGAGATCTTGGCGATGTTGTCGTTCACATCGATGTGATCAAACTTGATGGATTCCTTGCTCTCCTCCAGAATTTCCTTGGCAACAGCGGCGTCGGACTTCTTGACCACGAAAGAAATATCCTTGGTACCGTGGCGGCCGATGGACTGCAGGATCAGATCCACGTTGACCTGATGCTTTGCCAGCTTGGAGAAAATCTTAAAGGCAATACCGGGCTCATCGGACAGACCGACCAGAGCAATACGGGCGACATTTTTATCCTTGGCAACACCGCTGATGTGAGATTTTTCCATGGTCTTGACAACCTCCTTGACTTTTGTACCGGGGTTACCGGAGAAACTGGAGAGAACCTCCATGTTGACATTGTAACGCTTTGCCATTTCCACCGAACGGTTGTGGAGCACCTGAGCACCCAACGAGGCCAGTTCCAGCATTTCGTCGAAGGTGATCTCATTCAGCTTTTTTGCACCGGTGACATAGCGGGGATCGGCAGTATAAACGCCGTCCACATCGGTGTAAATCTGGCACAGGTCGGCATGAAGGACAGCGGCCAATGCCACAGCCGACGTATCGGAACCGCCACGGCCCAGGGTGGTAATGTCGTCATACTTGTTGATGCCCTGGAAACCGGTAACGATAACAATAGACTTCTTATCCAACTCGGCATGGATGCGCTCGGCGTTGATGCGCTTGATGCGGGCATTGCTGTATGCCGAATCGGAACGGACACCGGCCTGCCAGCCGGTCAGAGAGATCACCGGATATCCCAGCGCCTCAATGGCCATGGCGCACAGGGAACAGGATATCTGCTCACCGGTGGACAGAAGCATATCCATCTCACGCTTGGATGCCTTGGGATTGATCTCTTCCGCCTTGGCGATCAGATCGTCGGTGGTGTCACCCTGTGCGGACAGCACGGCCACCACCTGATTGCCCTGACGGTAGGTTTCGGTAATAATACGGGCTACGTTGCGGATTTTATCGGCATCCGCAACGGAACTTCCGCCAAATTTCTGAACAATGAGTGCCATATATGTGAATACCCCCTCAATAAGGTACGGTTCCCCTTACATTGTATGCGGCGTGCCTTGATCAGTTCAGCACACGCAGAACGGACAGCAGCTCCAGTCCGGCCAGTTTTTCCTCCAGCTGAGCGCGGGTCATCTCGCCCGTCAGGAAGGCAGCTTCCCCTTCGGCAGCACCGCTGCGGGACAGCAGTTTGGCTTCGGGCAGCAGACTGCAGACCGCATCGGCAGCCACGGCGGCGCGGACATACCATGCACTGACCAGACCGTCGGGCGGGGTGCAGACCTCGGCTCCGCCGGCATCCCAGTCCAGATACTTCTTGGTATGAATGTGCTTGGCTGCATCGATGACATCGGCCACCACGGCAGAGGCGGTGGGCAGCTTGCCGGCGCCGCGGCCGTAGAACATAACGTCGCCCACAGCATCACCCTTGACGGTGATGGCATTGAACACATCTTCCACACCGGCCAGAGGATTGCTTTCATCCACCAGATGGGGTGCCACATAGGCGGTGACGGTGCCGTCTTGGTTGCGGATGGCACGGCCCAGCAGCTTGATCTTCTTTCCGGCCGCGTCGGCATAATCCACATCGGCCAGCGTAATCTTGGTGATACCCTCGGTGGGCACCTGCTCGGGATAGACATGGCGGCCAAAGGCGATGGCCGACAGAATGCAGATCTTGCGGCAGGCATCGTGTCCCTCGATATCGGCAGAGGGGTCACGCTCAGCATAGCCGTTGTCCTGCGCCTCCTTCAGGGCAACCTCAAAGGGCAGGCCGGCCTTGATCATACGGGTCAGAATGTAGTTGGTGGTGCCGTTCAGGATGCCGTAAATCTCCTGCATCTCGTTGGCTGCCAGACACTGGCTCAGAGGACGGATAATGGGAATACCGCCGCCCACACTGGCCTCAAACAGGTAGCTGACCTTCTTCTCCTTGGCGATCTGGAGCAGGTCGTACCCATAAGTAGCCACCAGTTCCTTGTTGGAGGTCACCACGCTCTTACCGGCACGCAGGGCGCGCTCGGTAAACTCGCGGGCGATCTTGGCGCCACCAATGGTCTCCACCACGATGTCCACTTCAGGATCATTTTCAATTTCGGCAAAGTCCTTGACGAACTTGTCCGCAAAGGGGCTGTCGGGGAATTCCCGCACATCCAGAATATATTTCAGATTGATCAAATCGTTGGTGCGTTTGGCGATGGAATCGCTGTTTTTGGTCAGAACCTCAGCCACACCCGAGCCGACCACACCAAAACCCAAAATTGCTACGTTAACCATACTCCACCTCTTCTATCGTTTCGCCGTTATCCGGCCAGAATTTCACATCGAACCACGCCGGGCACCGAAGCGGCCCGACCCAACAAGTCCTCCAAAGACAGACACAGACCGGATGTTTCCGCCGCGATGGTCGCCACGGCACACTCGTTGACCGGAAGACCCTGATTGATGGTCAGAATATTCCCGCCGGTCTCGGCAAAAATATTGAGCAGTTGGGAAAGCACACCGGGCTCATTGCACAAAGAGAACTGGAAGGTAACGATACGTCCGTTCTTCATGTCATGGAACGGGCGAACAGAATCCTTATACTTGTAAAACGCGCTGCGGCTGATTCCTACCTTGGTGGCAGCCTGATTGACCGTAGTTGCCTCGCCGGTTTCCAGCAATCCCTTGGCCTGTGTCACCTTCAAAAAAATCTCGGGAAGCGCGTCTGCCTCTACAATAAAGTATTTTGGTGTCTTCCTCATATTCCGTGCCACCCTTTCTAAACGTCCTTGTCACAAAATCATTTGTTCGTGGCTGAAATTCATTTTAGCACAGTCATTCTCGGTTCGCAACCCAAATCGAGGGGCGAAAACACACAATTTTCAACCCTCTCATCCCATTTTCTTGTCAAAATGGACAGGAGGTCCCATGACCGTTCATAAACACTTGCGATTTCTGCTCGGTTTCCTGTACACAGCGTTGGCTTTGGGCGCTGCGGCACTCCTGCTCCCCGGCCTGCTCCCCTTTCTTCTGGGGTGGGGAATTTCCTTCCTGCTGGAGCATGCCGTGGCTTTTCTTTGTAAAAAATTGCATCTCAACAGAGGATGGACCGCGGCTCTCATCCTCCTGCTTGGCTTGGCCGTTCTTTCCGCAGGCGGCCTTTTCCTGCTGCGGCGAATCTGGTTTGAGTTGACCGTACTGAGCACCAAACTCCCTGCGTGGATGGCTTTTCTGCAGCAGATCAATCAGCAGCTGGACCATTTGATTTATCGGTGGACTGTGGCGGTCTCCCCGGAATTTCGTTCCGCACTGCAGCGTGCGCTGGCCGGTGTGGCGGAACAGGTCACCCTCCTTCTGTCCTCCTTCGGTTCCACACTGCTGGACCGGCTGACCCGTGGTCTTCTGACCCTGCCCCGCCTTGTGCTGTTTCTGTTCACGACCCTGTTGACCGGCTATTTCTTTCTGGCGGATAAACCTGCACTGAGTGCCTTTGCGCGCAAGCAACTCCCGTCTCACTGGCTGGCCCGTCTGAAGAAAACCGCTCAACAGCTAAAAACCGCCCTGGGCGGATGGGTAAAGGCCCAGGGCATTTTGATGGCGGTGACCTCTGTCCTGCTGACCGTGGGCTTTCTGTTGATCAAAATTGATGCCGCTCTGTTGCTGGCCGTCGGAACCGCCTTTCTGGATGCACTCCCTGTCTTCGGCACCGGAACGGTTCTGCTGCCCTGGACTCTGGTCTGTATGCTGAGCGGAAATTTCCGGCGCGGGTTTTCCCTGCTTATCCTGTATGCTGCCATCTGGCTGACACGGAATATTCTGGAGCCCAAACTGATTGCCAAACGGACCGGACTGCATCCGCTTGCCGCTCTGACTGCCATGTATCTGGGGTTTTCCCTGTTCGGCGTAGTTGGCATGCTTCTGGCGCCCTTGGGCGCCCTTTTGGCAACACAGCTATATCATGCAGGGATTCTGAACTTTCGGCAAAAATAACAGGGGTGCCGCAATTGAACGGCACCCCTGTTGAATTGATTCGGCTGCGGTATCTGCTCAGTCATTTCCTCCTCCGAATAATCCGGACCACCAATCACTGAACCAACCACCCGTTCCGCTCTCGGCATCGGGAGTAGGCTCCGGCGAAGGAGTCGGTTCCAGCGAAGGAATGGGTTCCGGCGCAAAGGGCGGCCAGGTTGACGAGTCGGTAATGTCAAAATCGGGGAAATTGGGGTCACCGGCAGGCGGCCATGTCTCGGGAAGCGCGGGATCAAAAATAGTCGGGTCATAGGGCGGCGCAACGTGCACATCGCAAAGGCCGCCGTTGTCCATCTTCAGCAGACTGTTATAGAGATACACATCATCACGGGGTACCACTTTGTCGTCCACATACAGACGCTCGTGATTCAGCATGCCGATGGTCACGATACACTCTTCGGGACAGTACGAACCGGCCAGATGGTACACTCCGGAAGGCTTGCCGTCATACCGTACTATGGCGGTAGAGCCGGTACAGACTTCCACGGGCATATGGGCGGTACAGTACTGGGTAGGTTGGTCGCCGTTGACAAAGGTCCCGGTGGTGATGCGGCTTCCACGGGGGTCTGCTGCACACCACTCGGTGGCAATCAGACCACTGTCCTTGCAGTACTTCTGCTCCACAAGGTCCTCCGGCACCAAGAACCCGACATCCTCCAACCCCTCATGCAGCGGTCCCATGACCTGCTTCCACATATCAGCGGCCAGATAACTGTTGGACTGGATGCGCTCCATTTCGTCATAGCCCACCCAGACAGCAGCGGTGTAATAGGGTGTGTAGCCCACAAACCATTTGTCGTTGTTGGAGCTGGTGGTACCGGTCTTGCCGGCCACCGTCATGCCTTCCAACTGGGCGGATTTACCGGTACCGTAGGGGCTGACGACATTCTCCAGCAATGCATTGATATAATACACGGTGCTTTCCTTCAGCACCACTTTGCCGGACACGTCATTATTCAGCAGAATGTGTCCGTCGGAATCCAGCACCTGCAGGAAGGTGGTGGGTTCGCGGTAAATGCCGTTGTTGGCAAAGACGCCGTAGGCCGCCGCCATATCGTAGGTGGACACGCCCTCGGTCAGACCACCCATGGAAAGAGGCGCGCGGTCAATATCGGAGAAAACAACCCCATTGACTTCCTTGTAGGCCACCAGCGTCTTCAAACCAAAGGTTTCGGTCAGATACTGGAAGGACAACTGGGGTGTAACCAAATCCTGCAGAATCGACAGAGAAATGGTATTTACCGAGTCCTCCACGGCTTCGAAAACCGTGGTCAGGCCCTTATTGTAGCCATAAGAGTTGTCGGGCCAGGTATCGATTTTCGCCAGATTTTCCGGCTCTTCCTCGTCAAGATGGGCCTCCAGAGGAACATCGTCAAACACTGTGTTGATGCCGATCAGACCCATATCCAGCGCCGGGCCATAAACCGAAATGGGCTTGATGGACGATCCGGGCGGACGCACCGTGTCGGTAGCACGGTTCCAGCCGCGGCTGCCCGTCTTTTCTCCCACACCGCCTGCCAGTGCCACCACACGGCCGGTCCGGTTGTCCAAGACAGTAATGGCCGACTGAATGTCCTGCCCACGCTTGGATTCCAGTTCCAGCACCGGCTTTCCGCTCATCAGCAACGCGTCACGGTTTGTATAGACGCTGTCCACATAGGCCTGTACCTTGGGGTCATAACAGGTGATGATCTTCAAACCGCCGCGATAGAGCATCACCGAGGCTGCCTCACGGGAGATACCCAGTTCTTCAACCATGGCATCCAGAACTTCTGTAATGACCTGATCTTCGTACCAGGTATAGGTTTCAATTTCACGGGAGGTACCCGAATCACGGTTCAAAGTCAGCGGTTCGGCGATGGCCGCATCCCGCTCGGCTTCGGTGATCATGGGGCCGTTGTAATCCTTTGCCATCTCTTCCAGGGTCAGATTGCGGCGGTACAGGTTATTTTCGGGATAGCGGTAAGGATTGTAGATGGAAGGGTTATTGGTAATGGAGATCAGCGAGGCACACTCGGCCAGCGTCAGATCCTTCAGTTCCTTGCCGAAATAATTCAGCGACGCAGTGTACACACCGTTGCAGCGCTCGCCCAGATAGATATAGTTCAGATACCACTCCAGAATTTCCTCCTTGGAGTGGGACTTTTCAAACTCAAGGGCGGTGAAGATCTCCAGAATTTTGCGCTGCACCGTCACATCGTCATACTTGGTCACATTCTTCAGCAGCTGCTGGGTGATGGTGGAACCGCCCTGAATGTCCTGACCGGTGAACATATAGACCACACCGGCGGCCGTACGCTTCCAGTCCACGCCCTGATGCTTATAGAAACGGCGGTCCTCAATGGCGATGGTTGCGTTAATCAGGTTCTGAGGGATGTCCTCAAACTCCACCCAGATGCGGTCCTCGTCGCCGTAGAGCTTGACCATCTCCACCAGCTCACCGGTTTCACCGTCCACATAGTACATGGTGGAGCTTTCGCTGGCGTCAAAAATCTCAAGCGATTCCACCACTTCCTTGGCTTGCGGGATGATAATGGACTGTACATAGACCACGGCGTAGCAGGCCAGAAGGGCGGCGGTGCAGGCCCCTAACAGGATCACCGTGCCCAGTGTCTTAAAAATGGCGCCAAAAAACGCACCCACCTTGGAGCGGCGTTTTTTCCTGCGCTTTTTGGGCGCCGGGCGATTGGAATTGGTTTGATTGGATGCCATAAAACACCTCCGATTTAAAGGAGAAGATGCAAAAATTCCACATTCTGCGGCATTATACCACGAAGCAAAAATGCTTGCTTGCAAGGGCATTTTTGCGAGGCCGTC
>RHMF01004682.1_pt1 | contig 14310 bp, 12 predicted proteins | sample 5365151 | NCBI WGS metagenome assembly RHMF01 (sample SAMN10266501, study PRJNA497801) | feces metagenome | isolation source: feces | host: Bos taurus | place: China: Prairie of Fairy Mountain | collected 2017-08-14 | reverse complement strand
AACCACAGTAAACATTTTTACGCATTTCTCTCCAATCATATGCCTGACTGGAAAGAACGAAAATTCGTTTTGGATCAAGATGTTGTACATGGGTTATAACCCCAAACGGCCAAGTTGATTTTTTCAGTTGGTTCAGGTACAATACAAATAATTCGAGCGATAAAATGAACCTTTGATAGAAACACATTGATAGATTTTTGATAGCAGGAAGTCAGATAACAAATAGGATTTGGATAACTGGTATCAAATGAAGCCAAATGAAATCACATCACCTAAACGAGATTGTTTAGAATGAACTTCCATTTGGCGAGTGGGAATAAGCATAAAATAATAAAATGTATGAAAATGGCAGGTAATCCGAAGGATTACCTGCCATTTCTGCATTTTAAAGGGATTGATCTTCGGGATGATACAGTTGAATGAATTTAGTGGTGAACAGCTTGTTTGCCACAGACAGGGCTGCGGTGCGCACCAGTTCGCTTTCAGGGGTGACGCGGGAGGCGCAGCTGGGAGCGAAGTTTCGGGTGGAGAAGGTGGCCTGCAGAGCAGTTTCCAGTTCTTTGCAGAAGTAATTGTAGGCCTCGGGGAAGGGGTAACTGCGGGTCTGGATGCGAAGCATTGCATCGATCTCAGAGATGGTAAATGTCTGCTTGAGCAGAGCGATGCAGTAAAGCAAAGCCAGATGATCCCTTCCGTAGCGCTTCTTCTCTGGGGGAGGGAGCAGACGCTGTTTGACGTAGTTGTTGATCATGGGGGCGGTGATCACATGCTCCTCCATACCTAGCAAGGGGGCGGTGAGCCGGTTAAGAGCGTCAATGATCTGGTCGCTGTACAGGGGGATATCGGGAAGCTGCTCATAACGAGGGCAGCGGTATTCCAAGATTTCGCGGATCGTACGTTCAGCGGAAGTTTCCGGCATGGCAGCGTCCTTCTTTCATAGAATGTAAAAGAAAAATGGGTGTTATTTCTATTTTATCCAAAGGAAAAATGATGTCAAGCCCAACATAGGCATTGACTTTCCAAGATAGAGGAAGTAATATAGTTTCGGAAATCAGATTACATAGTATTTTATATACATATAGAAAGGGCGTTGTCGCTATGCTTCGCATCATTTCGGATACCTCCACTCTGTATTCCTCTGCCCAGGCTCGTGAGGCCGGTTTTGCAGTTGCCCCCCTGTCCGTTACCATTGGCGGCGAGAGCTTTCGTGAGTTTGACGAAATCAGCTCTGAGGAGTTTGTGGCCAAGATCAAGGAGGGCCATATGCCCACCAGTAGTCAGCCTGCCGTGGGTCACGTAGTTGCCCTGTACGAGCAGTTTCCTGACGATGAGATCCTGAACATCTCTATGGCGGACGGTCTGTCCGGCACTTATAACGGGGCCATGGCCGCAGCTGCTATGGATGAAAATCCAGAGCGCATCACTGTTATCAACAGCCGTACTCTGTGCGGACCCCACCGCTATATGGTGGAGAATGCAGTGAAACTGGCTCGGGAAGGCATGAGCAAGGACGAGATCGTGAAGATCACCGAGGCAATGATGGACAGCAGCAAGAGCTATCTGATGCCCGCTGACTTTGGTTATCTGCGCCGCGGCGGCCGTCTGTCGCCCATGGTTTCTTACGTGGGCCAGGTGGCAAATCTGTCTCCCGTAATGACCCTGACTGAGGATTGCCGCCAGCTGACCGTGGCCAATATCCGCCGCGGTTTCGGCAATGCCATCAAGTATGTGGCCAAGACTCTGGTGGGCCAGGGTGTTGGTAAGGGTTGGTATATCTTTATCTCTCATGCCGCTGTGCCTGACAAGGCCCAGCAGGCCCTGGAGATACTGAAAGAGGCCTGCCCCGAGGCAAACTTTGAGATCCTGCCCCTCAGCCCCGCCTTTATTACCCAGGGTGGGCCCGGCTGTGTGGCGGTGCAGACTGTTCGTATCTGATGGGTTAAACTGAGTAACATTTGGTATAAAGCAAAAGACCAGTCGCAGAATATTTCGTTCTGCGGCTGGTCTTTTTTAGGCAGGAAAAGTCTGATTCAGAGCAATGCGAATGAACTCTGAAATGATGTTCCACTGATAAGGTTGCTTTAAGTAACCAAATCGGATGGGATACTTGGCGCTATCACCCAGGCGGATGAGGCGCAGTTGATCCAGCTGCGCTGGGGTCAGTACCGCGCGGGCCAGGTTTTCCGGACAGAAACAGGCTCCTACCCCCCGGAGGGAAAGCGTCATCAAGGTTTCCATGTTGTCAGATTTTACTCTGATAATGGGGCGGAAATTGGCCCGGTGGATAGCAGACAGGCCGATATAGGGGGCGATATCGGCAGAATCACCCATGACAAAAGGACAGTTTTGCAGCGAAGTAAGATCCCCGGTGGAAACAATTTCAGCCACTTGGTCGGCCTGATCGCCATAGAGCCGCTGAAGCAGCTGGGTCGAAAGAAGCAGGACGATCTCCTCGTGGTAGAATTCCTTTAGTTCCACGCCCTGTAACGAGTCAGGAAAATTGGCAATGGCCAGATCGGTCTCGCCATTGAGTAGATTTTTATGAAGTGCCTCGTTGGTATCCTCGACCAGTTCGATGGCAATGTTGGGATATTCTCTTTGAAAGGCGGCGATGAGATCTGGCATGATAGTGCGGCCCCGGGTAAAGGCAATGCCAATGCGCAAAGTGCCTTTTTGATTAGAGGTGATGTCGCAGAACTCCTGACGCATGGCGTTCAAATTTTGCTGAAAGGAAAGAGCGTAGGTTAAAAATACCTTCCCGGCGTATGTCAGCTCCAGAGGGACATGGCGTACCAGCAGTTTACAGCCCAGTTCTTGCTCCAAAGCGGCAATGTGGGCGCTGAGAGATTGCTGGGTGATGTGCAGCTGTTGGGCGGCTTTGGTAAAGCTGCGTTCCCGGGCGAGCATTACAAAGTAATCCATACTGGAGAATGTCATGGCAAACCTCTTAATATACAAATTTTAGTTGTATTATATACTTGATTTAACAGTTTTACAATGATGAAATTTTGTGATATGATTTCAAGCATATATGGGGGAGTGTTCCCAATAGATACCTTGTATGAACTGAGAGTTGATGAAAATGGAATGGATTACTTTGGGGCTGTTCTGCATAGGACTTCTGCTGTGTATTATTTTGGACCTGTCCATCCTGTATGCGTTGACGGCAGGATTGGTCATATTCATGCTGTACGGAAAATATAAGGGCTTTTCCTGGGGAGAACTAACAGGAATGGCGCTGTCGGGCGTGAAGACGGTTAAAAATATTCTCATCACCTTTGCCCTGATCGGTATGCTCACCGCACTGTGGCGGGATGCGGGCACTATCCCGGCGATTGTGTGCTATGCTTCCCGGTTGATTCGCCCCTCCATTTTTTTGGTCATGACCTTTTTGCTCAACTGCGGCGTATCGGTGCTCATTGGAACGTCCTTTGGAACAGGCGCTACCATGGGCGTGATCTGCGCCACCATGGCCGCTACGATGGGGATCGATATGGTGCTGGTGGGTGGTGCGGTGTTGTCCGGCACCTATTTTGGTGACCGCTGTTCTCCGGTTTCTACCAGTGCGCTGCTGGTGTCGGAATTGACGGGAACCAACATTTTTCGCAATATTAAGAGCATGGTCAAAACGGCTATGGTTCCGTTCCTGGCGGCCTGTGCAGTGTTTCTTCTGCTGGGCATGACCACCAGCCACTCAGGTCAGGTTCCTGATCTGCAGGAGCTGTTTGGCCGAGAATTTGAACTTGGCTGGCTGCCGTTGCTGCCTGCTGTGGTGATTTTGGTTCTGTCTGCCTTTCAGGTGAAGGTAAAAAAGGCCATGATCATCAGCATTCTTACCGCCCTGCCCATCAGCGTACTGCTTCAGGGTACCCCGGTTGGCGAACTGCCCGCACTGCTGCTCACGGGATATCATGCGGCGGACCCGGAACTGGCGGGCATGATCAACGGCGGCGGCATCACGTCTATGATCCGTGTGGCCTGCATCGTGTCTCTTTCCTCCACCTATTCCGGCATTTTTCGCAAGACGGGTCTGCTTGACAATGCCAAGCAGATCATTGCGGAAATCGCGCGGCGCACCAACCCCTACACGGCGACCTTGTGTACCAGTATCGTGACTGGAATGATTGCCTGCAACCAGTCGCTGACTATCCTGCTGACCAATCAGCTGTGCGATGGACTGGAAGAAGACAAGGAGAAATTTGCTGTGGATCTGGAGAACACTGCGGTAGTGGTAGCACCCCTGGTGCCTTGGTCCATTGCGGGCGGTGTGGTGTTATCTGTAATTGGCGCACCGCTGACCAGCATTCTGTTTACTTGCTTTCTGTACCTGCTTCCTGCCTGGCGGCTGCTGGTGGAGTACTGGGAAAAGAAACGCAAAACTGTGAAATAAAAAATCAGGACGGCTGCAGCCGTCCTGATTTTTTATTATGAATTACTTATTCTTGGCGTTGTAGGCCTCAATGCCCTTGCCCAGCAGCTCGATGGCGCGAATCAGGTAGTCGCACTCCTTGACATAGGCGATGCGGATCTCGTTGCGGCCCATGGAAGAATCGGCATAGAAGCCACAGCCGGGGGCGTACATCACGGTGTCGCCGTTGTCCTCGAACTCCTCCAGCAGGAAGTACTGCAGTTTCTCGGTGTCATCCACGGGTAGGGTGATCATCATATAGAAAGCACCGTCGGGGGCGTGGAACTTGGCACCGGGAATCTTGGAGAATGCCTCCACCACGGTGTCGCGGCGGCGCTGATACTCCTCACGCACGCTGGCGTAGTACTCGGGGGTAGCGGCGCGGTACAGGGCGGCGGAACCGACCTGCTCCAGGGTGGGGCTGCACAGACGGCCCTGGCACAGCTTCAGAGCCTGCTTGATGAACTCCTTGTTGTGGGTAATAACGGCACCGATGCGGGCGCCGCAGGCGGAGAAGCGCTTGGAGACGGAGTCCAGAACGATGATGTTCTGGGCGGCATCCTCAAAGGTCAGCAGGGACTTGGCCTCGCGGTCATAGGCGTACTCACGATAAACCTCGTCACCGATCAGGAACAGATCGTGAGTCCACCATCACGCGCATCTCCTCGTCGGTCAGCACCACGCCGGTGGGGTTGCCGGGGTTGGTGATCATGATGCCGCGGGTGTGCTCGTTGATCAGGGGTTCGATGACGCTGCGGTCAGCGTAACGGTAGCCGCTCTCGGCGGTGGTGGGGATGGGACGGATCTTGCCGCCGGTGACACGGGCGAAGGTGTTGTAGTTGGCGTAGAAGGGTTCGGGAACCAGCAGCTCGTCATCGTCGTCCAGGATGCAGGCCATAACGATGTCCAGAGCCTCGCCACCGCCGGTGGTGATGAGCATTTCGTCGGTGCCGACCTTAATATCGATCTTCTCGAAGTATTCCTTGATGGCCTCCAGCAGCACGGGCATACCGGGGGCAGGGGCGTACTCCAGAACGGGAGCGCGGAACTGAGCCACGGCGTCAAAGAAGACGTCGGGAGTGATCACGTCGGGCTGGCCGATGTTCAGATGATAGATCTTGCGGCCTTTGGCGCGGGCTTCGGCGGCGCAGGGATTGAACTTGCGCACAGGGGACAGCTCGCACTTTTCGACTTTGCTGGAAAACTTCAACATATTGCATTACCTCCTGGGTATTATGGGACATATTAAGAAAATGGCTGGGATTTACCATAAGAAAAGAATCGTGTGAATATATTTGCTCGTTTGAAACTAAGTTAAGCTGTTTGGCGTACGTTAAATATTATTTGCTCAACTAAAGCAATAATACGCTAATTGCGAAAAAAAGTCAACGCAAAAGAACGTGAATGTATGAAAATTGAACCTCTGCGGGCTGTTTGGGAAGAGGAGAAAGTTCTGTCAAATATAACTTATTATTTTAGATTGGTGCCAGTACGGGTCAAGAAAGAACAAAACAGCCGCCACCGCATAGGGTGACGGCTGAAGTGCTGAATAGGATTTTATGCGTGAATTATACCACAATAATGGCGATGCAGCAGAAAATAGCCAAAGTAGCCAGGGTTAGAATGGAACAAACACCGGAAGCAATGGTGTGTTCTTCTTCAGTACGACCGAGGCTTGGGCTGAGGTAACTGGAAGGCAATACACAGTACAGGAGAACAGCCCATCGAGTTTCCGACTCCACGGAGGGGACCAGGAACAAAGCCGCCTGCATGATTGCGCAGAACACAGCAAATACCACAAAATGGGTGCCTGCCAAGCGAAAGATCGTTCCGCGGTTGCCTTGGCGAATGGAAAAATTGTATCCCACGCTAAACAGCATTGCGGCGCTGACGGGCTGTGCGATAAAGCTGGTGGCCTGAGTGATGATGCCACCGAAGCCGGTATCATTTAGCCATGTTGACATGCCGGACAAATTCAGAGCAAGGCCCAAGAGGCTCATGAGCAGCAGGGGAGAGCGGAACACATCTCTGACGATTTCCGTCGGAGAAGGACTCTTTCCTGTGCTGGAGGCCAGGATGGCAATGACCGGGATGGCGATCACGGACTGTGCCAAATCGAGGACGCCGACCCGATATGCCTGTTCGGCGCCGAAAAGCGTAATGAACAGAGGGATACCCAGCATACCGCTTTCCTGGGCAGAAAACATCATAGGAAGGTTATGGTATGGGTATTTGGTTTTTCGAGTCCGAAAAGCCCAGATGCAGCTCAACAGCAGTAGGGGTAAGGTGAGTGCCATGGACGTAACAGACTCCACACCGAGGCTTGCGCTGTAACAGGAATTGAACAGCACGCAGGGAAGACCGAACTTCATGACAAACTGCTGCAGCCCCTGCATTTGTTCAGCGGTCATAATGGATGCTTTTCGTGCGTAGACACCCAAAATTACGGCGGTAAAGATGGGGGATAGTACCTGTAGAATAGTTGTTACTTGATCCATAAAGGTCGTGTCACGTCCTTTGTTTACGGGATTTTGTCCGGGTATGTACCACGATGTAAATCCTTTTGCAGGGAGGAGACGCTAGGAAATTAACCGTGGAGTTCGATGGGTAAGTCGTCAGGATCCCGGAAAAACACCATCTGCTGATTGGTAAACGGATCCCAGCGAATCGGTTCTGTTTCGATGCCTTTCTTGTTGAGCCATGCCACTACCTCTTCCACATTATCCACATGGAACGCCAAATGCCGCAGACCACAAGCTTCCGGGTTTGTCACCCGCTTGGGAGGATTCTTCACGCCGAAGATCTCCAGTTCTACATCACCGACCTGAAGATCCAACTTCCAGTCCCCGCGATCTTCTCGGTAATTTTCACGAATGATGGGCAGCTCCAGTTGTTCTACATAGAATTTTCTGGATTTTTCGTAATCCGAAACAATGATCGCAACATGGTGGATCTTTTTAAAATGCATGCCCAACACCTCCTTGAGGATTTTTTGAGAGAACTTCGTTGTATCGGAACATTGAGATAGTACGTTGAGATGGTTTATTCTATGGTAAAAAAGCGGTAGCGGATGGTGTGGCGGTACTCCTCACCGGCATGGAGAATGGGGGAGGGAAATTCAACATGGTTGACCGCGTCCGGGAAGTGCTGGGGTTCCAGACAGACTCCGTGAGCGGGACCGTAGATAATCCCGTTCATTCCTCTGCGCTCGGTCAGGAAACCGGAGGTATAGAGCTGCATCCCTTCCAGGGTGGTATGCATCTCCAAGGCGATGCCGGTGCGGGGGCAATATAGCGTTGCTGCAGGGGCGTCGGTTGCATCCAGAACAAAATTGTGGTCGTAACCCCGGCTGGAGGCAAGGAAGGGATCAGCGAAGCGCTGGCCCAAAGCGGCGCCGCCCTGCAGATCCAGCGGGGTTCCCAGAACAGGCAGAATTTCGCCGGTGGGGATGTTGCCGGGACCGGCAGGAGTATAATATCCGGCACGAACGGTCAGCACATGATCCTGCACCGGGCCGCCGTCGTGTCCTGCCAAATTGAAATAAGCGTGATTGGTCAGGTTTACCACGGTGTCCTTATCCGAAACGGCGCGAAAGTCGATGGTAAGTGAGCCGTTTTCTAGAGTATAGGTGACCTCGGTATGAAGATTGCCGGGGAAGCCTTCCTCGCCGTCAGGAGAATCCAGCGTAAAGGCGGCACTGTTTCCGAAACAGGTATAGGCCCACAGCTTGCGGTGAAAGCCCATCTCGCCTCCGTGAAGCTGGTTGTCCCCCTCATTGGCCGTGACCCGGTATTCCTGTCCGTGGATGGAAAAGCGGGCGCCGCCGATGCGGTTGGCGCAGCGGCCGATCGTGCCGCCAAAACAGGCGTCGTGGTGCTGATAGTCCTCTATGGTGTCATAGCCCAGACAGATGTCTGTCATCGTTCCGTTTCGGTCCGGCACCCGGATGGCGCGAATTGCCGCGCCATAGGGGATCAGTTCCACTGAAACGGAACCGTCAGACAGAGTAATCAGCGGAACATCAGTTCCTTGTATGGCACCAAAGGGCTTGATTTGATTCATCATATCCATAATATCAAACACTTTCCAGGAAACGCACAAAGGCTGCGCGTCCCTCTTCGGTACACTTGTAGACACCGGCGTGCTCCAGAACGGTAGCGAACACCTTGCCGATCTCCGACTGGATGATGTCCATGGCGTTATCCTGGGTGAAGGTATAGCGCTGCTTCAATTCCTCGGCCCAGTCAGCGTGCTTTTCCAGCATCTCATCGGCGCGAAGGTCACTGCCAGACACCAGGGCCTCGGCCAGTGCGGCCATCTCACCCTTCAGGCGGGCAGGCAGAACTGCCAGGCCCATGACTTCGATGAGGCCAATGTTTTCTTTTTTGATGTGGTGCAGCTCTTGATGGGGGTGGTAGACGCCCAGGGGATACTCCTGGGTGGTGATGTTGTTGCGCAGCACCAGATCCAGCTCGTATTTTCCGCTGCGCATCCGGGCAATGGGGGTGATGGTATTGTGAGGCTCGCCGTCAGTTTCGGCAAAGATAAAGGCACCCTCGTCGGTATAACCACGCCAAGCATTCAGGATCTTGTCGGCCAGTTCCACCAGACGGCAGTCGTCGGCGCAACGCAGGCGGATGACAGACATGGGCCACTTCACGATGCCACTTTCCACATCCTCGAACCCAGGGAAGGTGAAGGTCTGCTCCAGGGGGGCTTTTTCCATGGCGAAGGTGTAGCGTCCGCCCTGGAAGTGGTCATGGCTGAGGATGGAGCCGCCCACGATGGGCAGGTCAGCATTAGAACCCACGAAATAGTGGGGGAACTGCTTGATGAAGTCCAGCTGCTTACGGAAGGTGGAGCGGTCGATCTTCATGGGTACATGCTCCCCGTTAAAGACGATGCAGTGCTCGTTATAGTATACATAGGGGGAGTACTGGAAGAACCAGGATTTCTGGTCGATGGTAACGGGGATGATACGGTGATTCTGCCGGGCGGGATGATTCATTCGGCCGGCGTAGCCCTCGTTCTCCGTACACAGCGGGCACTTGGGGTAGCCGCTCTGAGGGGCGGCCTTGGCGGCGGCGATGGCCTTGGGGTCCTTTTCAGGTTTAGAAAGATTGATGGTGATATCCAAATCGCCATAGGGGGTGGGAGCGACCCACTTCATATCTTTGGCGATGCGGTATCGGCGGATGTAATCGGTGTCCTGGCTGAACTGGTAGTACCAGTCGGTGGCCTCCTCGGGGGAGCGCAGCCAGCGCTGGGAGAACTCTGCGCGAACCGTGGAGGGGAAGGGGGTGATGGCACCCATGAGCTTGGTATCGAAAAGGTCACGGGCGGTGATGTTGTCCTGACATACGCCGCGGGCGACAGCATCGTCCAGCAGCTGAGTCAGAATGGTCTCCAAAGGCAGCTCGGGGGCCTGCTCCGGTGCGGAATATTCGTCCAGCTGCATTACCTCCAGCAGACGGTTTGCAGCAAACACTTCATCGCCGGGGCACAGAAGACCATGCTCCATGCCGTAGCGGACAAGGGCAGCAATCGCATGATTGATCATATTCGCATCTCCTTCCGTGATGTACTCAGGTCAAACGGATACCGCCCACGGGGCGGATGGTGACAACATGGCAGCTGCCTGCGCCCAGAACCGCTTCTGTCAGGTGTTTGAACTGCTCCAGCAGGTCCAGGGGCACGAAGGCCTGGGCGGTGCCGCCAAAGCCACCACCGTGGACACGGACAGCACCCCGTCCGTTCAGGATACGCTCACACAGGGCGATGGTCAGCATCAGTTCCTGATTGGCAGTCTGGCCGGAGGGGACAACATTCTGCAGGTACATAGCAGAGGAACGTCCGGATTCCCGCACCAGCTGGAGGAAACGATCAAAATCGTCATCGCGCAGGGCCAGGTTCTCCTGCTCGGCCCGCTGGTTTTCGGCATAGACATGGAAAGCACGCAGAGCGGCGCGGTCTCCGGTTGCCTGTCGTACCTGAGGCAGACCAGCCAGGAATTCAGCTTCGGGGACATCACGCAGGAACTCTTTTCCGAAGCAGCGGCAGACGGCTTTCAGCTCGTTGGTGATGGCGGCGTATTCGTCGGTGAGGTCGGCGTGGTCTGCACCGGAATCCAGAATGCACAGGGCATAACTCTTCTTGGTCAGATCCAGGGCGACCTGCTCTACCACTGGGTGGGCGGTATCGGCAAAGTCGATGGCCACCACGCCGCCGACAGAGGAGGCGGTCTGATCCATCAGTCCGCAGGGCTTGCCGAAAAACACGTTTTCCGCGTACTGGCCGATTTGGGCGATCTCCACGGGGGTGCATTTACCGCCCCAGTACAGGTCGTTCAGGATGGTGCCGATCAGCACCTCAAAGGCGGCGGAGGAGGACAGACCGCTGCCGCCGGGAACGTCAGAAACCATATAGGCATCAAAGCCTGCGTTTTCCAGGGGACAGCCCAATTCAGCCATGCGAGCTGCCACTCCTCGGATCAGGGCAGCAGAGGTATTGATCTCCTCGGACTTGGGGGTCAGATCTGCCAGATCTACCACGATGAGGGGATAGCCCTGGGACTGGACGCGAATGACGCCGCTCTGGTTGGTAGAGACGGCGGCCAGAATATCCAGATCCACGCTGGCGGCCAACACGCGGCCGTGCTGGTGGTCGGTATGGTTGCCGCCCAGCTCGGTGCGACCGGGAGCGGAGAAAAGAGCATCAGGGGCTGCGTCGAAACTGCGGGTGAAGCCGTCCAGAACCTCGGCGCAGCGAACGCGCGCCGCATCCAACCGACCGGTACCATACAAGTAACTCAAAACTTCGTCAAAAACACCTTCAGACAGGCGGTTTTTTAAATCTTCCATGGAAGCACCCTCCGTTGTTTGTTATTTGGTTTTAATGTATCAGCTTTCTGCATAAATTTCAATGGGATTGCGTGTTTTGACAAACATATTTTGCGGCTGTCTCCATAAAAAATAGTCATTTCGACACCGGTATAATGAAGGGAAAATGCTGAGGGCGCAGGAGAACAATGGAGTTGGCAAACAACCGGGGACTGATCCATGTTTTCTGTTGACATTTACCAGAAAAAATGGTAATTTCATATTGTGCAATGGACAACTTCGCTTTGCATGTAATACAATCAAAGTAAGGAGAAGATTGATATGAAAAAGTTTCTTGCTCTGCTGATGGCTTGCGCAATGACCCTGAGCCTGACTGCTTGCGGCGGCGGCAACGACGCCTCCTCCGCAGCATCCTCCGCTGCTTCCTCTGTGGTTGACCAGGTGGAAGAGGGCGGCACCGTTGGTGTCTGCATCTACAAGTTTGACGACGCCTTCATGACCACCTACCGCAACGCTCTGCAGGAGATCCTGGAGGGTAAGGGTTACACCGTTACCGTCGTGGACGGCAACAACGACCAGGCCAAGCAGAACGAGCAGATCAACACCTTCATCACCCAGGGTGTTGACGCTCTGATCATCAACCCCGTCATGACCTCCGCTGCCGCTACCATCATCGACACCGTGAAGTCCGCTGACATCCCCACCGTTCTGATCAACCGTGAGCCCACCGCTGACGACATGGCCGCTTATGAGAAGCTGGTCTACGTCGGCTGCGACGCCGCTCAGTCCGGTACCTTCCAGGGCGAGCTGATCCTGGACACCGCCAACAAGGGCGACATCAATGGCGACGGCAAGGTTTCCTACATCATGATCCAGGGTGACCCCGAGAACATCGACGCTCAGCTGCGTACCGAGTACTCCGTCAAGGCTCTGACTGATGCTGGTATCGAGGTCGAGATGCTGAACCTGACCCGCGGCGATTGGGACCGTGAGAAGGGCCAGACCATCTGCGCCAACGACCTGGCTCAGTTCGGCGACCAGATCGAGGTCGTCTTCTGCAACAACGACGATATGGCTATCGGCGCCCTGCAGGCTATCCAGGCTGCCGGCCGCGTTGTCAACGAGGACATCTACCTGGTGGGCGTTGACGCTCTGGCTGCTGCTCTGAACGAGGTTCAGGCTGGCAACATGACCGGTACTGTTCTGAACGATGCCAAGGGCCAGGCTGCTGGCGCTGTTGAGCAGATGGAGCTGCTGCTGGGCGGCACCACCTTCGCTGCTGGCGAGCAGAGCGTGTACGTTGACTATGTCAAGGTCACTCCCGAGAACGTCACTGAGTTCATGGGCTAATTTTCAGTCACTGACAAAAATTAGAGCTATTTACGAAGGGTGCGTGTGCATAGGCGCACGCACCCTCTCTTTTAACAGAATGATTTGAAACACAGAGGGCTTTCCTGCGGGGAAGCGCTTTTGGTCGTTTTGCTGTGCTCCCGGCCTACCGGAAGTGTGTACGGCGCAGTCCGGAAGCAGGGCAAATCTACCAAATACAAAAGGGGGGCAAGAGAATTGTCTGAGTATCGTTTGGAAATGCGTGGAGTCGTCAAAACCTTCCCCGGTGTTAAGGCACTCAATCACGCGCAGCTCAAACTCCGTCCCGGCACTGTCCATGCCCTGATGGGCGAAAATGGCGCGGGCAAGTCGACCTTGATGAAGTGTATGTTTGGTATCTACCACATGGACGAGGGCGAGGTCATCTACGAAGGTGAGAAAGTACAGATCAAGGGTCCTCTGGATGCACTGAACCGTGGTATTGCCATGGTGCATCAGGAACTGCAGCCCATTCCCGAGCGCAGTATCGGTGAGAACATCTATGTGGGCCGCTATCCCACCAAGAAGTTTGGTCCTGTTACTGTCATCGACCACGAGAAGATGTATCAGGACGCGGCTGAAGTGCTCAAGGAAGTCCATCTGAATTACGATCCCAAGGCCAAGTTGGGCAGCCTGAGCGTATCCCAGATGCAGCTGGTGGAGATTGCCAAGGCTGTCTCAGCAGATTGTAAGGTTTTGATCCTGGACGAGCCTACCTCCTCGCTGACCGCAGCCGAGGTTGAGGCCCTGTTTACCATCGTGGACGAGCTGCGTGCCAAGGGCGTCTCTATCGTCTACATCAGCCATAAGATGGACGAGATCCTGCGCATCAGTGACGAGGTCACTATCATGCGTGATGGACAGTACATCGGCACCTGGGCAGCAAAGGAACTGACCACCGACATGATCATCACCAAGATGGTGGGCCGTGAGCTGACCGACCTGTACCCCAAGCGCGAGAACGTCCCCGGTGAGGTGGTGTTTGAGGTCAAGGACTTCACCTCCATCAATCCCAAGAGCTTCCGCAATGCCAGCTTTACCGTGCGTAAGGGAGAGATCCTGGGCGTGGCCGGACTGGTGGGCGCACAGCGTACCGAGTTGATGGAAGGCCTGTTTGGCCTGCGCTGCCACAGTCAGGGCACCATTGTCTACAAGGGCAAGGAACTGAAGATTAATCAGCCTCGGGATGCCATCAATAATGGTATTGCCATGCTGACCGAGGACCGCCGCGCAACCGGCATCCTGGGCGTTCTGTCCATTGCGGACAACGTCTCCGTGGCCTCGCTGAACCAGTACCTCATTGGCGGTATCATGCTGGATGACGCCAAGATCGAAAAGCTGGTGCAGGAGAACGTGGCCAAGCTGTCCATCAAGACCCCCTCCTCCAAGACCCTGATCCAGACCCTGTCCGGCGGTAACCAGCAGAAGGTGCTCATCAGCCGCTGGCTGGCCAACGATCCTGATGTGTTCATTATGGACGAGCCCACCCGCGGTATCGACGTGGGCGCCAAGTACGAGATCTACTGCATCATTGCCGAGCTGGCCAAGCAGGGCAAGAGTATCATCATGATCTCCTCTGAAATGAGCGAGCTGATCGGTATGTCCGACCGCATCATGGTCATGTGTGACGGCCGCGTCACCGGATTTATCGATGGCGACAAGGCCAATCAGGAGAATATCATGGCCCTGGCTACT